>WLWI01000595.1_pt1 | contig 32658 bp, 17 predicted proteins | sample 6701501 | NCBI WGS metagenome assembly WLWI01 (sample SAMN12718690, study PRJNA515312) | sponge metagenome | isolation source: marine sponge | host: Mycale hentscheli | place: New Zealand: South Island, Marlborough, Capsize Point | collected 2014-11-01 | reverse complement strand
AAGCATGTACTTATGATTCCAATTTTATGATTCCAATAATTTTCTATGATCACGATCACATGTTCTTTGTTTGCTATCCAGCATGCTGGTTTTGGATGGTCAGAACCAGTTTAAGCGCCATATATCTTAATTTAGCATGAAAACCAATTTGAAACAGTTGCTATGGCAACCATAGAAACATTTGTGAGTGCCTTTATATCCCAAAATGTTTATTGGGTGTTGCTCTACATCTGTATTAACTTTGGTGCTTTTACATGAAAGTGCACAATAAATTTGTTATACTGCTGAACTACATTACATCTTCTCATGCTATGTATAGACTGAATACACACCACTTAACATTCACCTATACATATATCATTCATTCACTTCCTTCATTTTTCAGTTCTCAGTTTTGGCATATCTTGAAAGATCTTCTTAAAACTCTGACTACATCGAGAAACTGGGGTTAGGTTTTTGCTAGCTAAACCCTGTGTTGGAGAATTCAAGAGTCTAGCTTTGCTGTATGACTTAGCTTGCTGGGTGCTAGCCTGAAACTCTGGTGGCAGCGCAACTGCATCTTTTAGGCTAACAGAACAAGCTCTACTCTGTAATAATAGTGGTACATTTTTTAGAAATAATAATTCTTGGTCTAATACATAAACTAAAACTATGGCATAGAAGACCCTTTTCCAGACTTCATTTCAAAACTTCGCCTTTTTCGGGGGATACGGAGTGCCGATTGTTGGTTGTCAAGAGCCATTGGTAGTCAGAAGTTCGTAGTATTAATGCTAAAGAAGCTACTTCTACTCCAGGAAAGCTGAGATAAGTACGTAATTCCATATTTGTTAGCTAAATATGCAAAAATAACTATGGCCTTTCTTTTTTGCAGCGAAGAGCTTGTTGTCAATAGTGACTGGTATATTGAAATAGTCAGATGGCTCAGAGTTAGTACTAAAATAGTTACCACTGCTCAAAAAAAAAGTTATTTTGTTTTTGTGTGCTAAAATTGATTTTCTTTTCTTTTTGTTGCTGAGACCTTGTCAAGAATTCAAGGTAATTCAGCTAGTTTAAGTAACTTTAATTTGATACTGCAGAAGTTATCAATACTCAGGAAATTGATGTAAGTAGTAATTCCATACTTTTTTTAAAAGTACAAATTAATAATAACAATGGTTTATTTATGTATTAATTTTTATTGTAACTAAGAGCTTTTTCAAGAATTACTGGTAATTGAGATTTTCAGAATGGAAGATGTTTGATACTACAAAATTTACCAATAACCAAGTAATAGAGTAATTTTGTATTTGTTTTCTGAAATAATAAGTCAAAACTGCTATTATAGTATTTGCATGAACTAAGCTAAAACATAGTAACAATACTTAGTTGAATGTTACCTAACTATCTGGCTCGCTCGCCATTTGTGATTAAGTACAGCACTAGTTGGCGAGCGAGCGAACGAGTGAGACAGTATTAGGGGTGGATAATGCAAAATCGGGTAAATGTTATATGTATATAATATGTGTGTAAGGATGATACGTATGCCCCTAAAATGCGTGCGAGGGTAACTTTTTTCTCCAAAAAAAAAACACGTCTTTTTAGGCTTGACCCCAGTTTATTCTGAAACTAAAGCATTAAGCAAGCCTTACTTTATACTTAAGCGCATAAGTGTGAGAAAATTCCAGCAAAAACGCTTGCTTTTCAAGAAACAAAAAGTTGCTGTGATCTGTTACTATGGCATTGAAAATCCTTTACCAAATTTAAATTTAAAACTTCTCCGCTTTAGTGGGATACGGAGTGACGCTTGTTGGTTGTCAAGAGTCTTTGGTAGTCAGAATATTGTAGTGTTAATGTTAAGGAACCTACTATTACTCGAGGGAAGCTTAGGTAAGTACGTAATTCCATATTTGTTTGTTATGTTTAGGCCTAGGGACCACTTTCTGTTCATTCTAATTAACATCCTTACCACATCACCTCATGTTATTAGATCATTCGTTTTCTTTGGTTTATATAACAACACATGGAAAAAATAGCAAAAAAGTGTGTGTGTGTAGTAGCTCTATATTTAGTCTAGTCTAGCTAAGTTCCACTATCAGAATCCCTGTATGGAATTCTGGACTGCCCTGTAAGAAATCATTTTGGAGATTTAGCTAACTCAGTAGTGCGCAGTCTCGAATAGGCTAGGTGGAGCCTTACAACCTCCATCGTTCGACCCTGTTCAGAGAGCCGTATCATTGTTTTGGTCATTTGAGCCAGATCTGCCTTGTGTGGATCCCGGAAAGCCAGCCAGCTTGCTCCTTTAGTCTGTCATTTTCTGATTTCTGTCTATATCCTCAGCATTAAGTTTAACGACACTTTACCCAAATTTGTTCAAATTTTATCATCTCAGCAGACTATCGCTTCTTCAGTTTATTGTTTATTGTTTACCATTGGATCTAATGTCGAACTGCCAAGTACCATTCTCACATTTCGCTATTATACCTGTCTGTGGAATGGCATCATATCTAACTAAAGATTATTCCCGTGTTACCAAAGTTGAAGATCATTTTAACTACAGATAAACTTGTGAAAAGGACATAAGACAAATATACAGGGACTTCTGCAATGATGATGATCCTGACTTTGAATCGTCTCTGGAAAAAGTCACAGAAGCTGTCACTCAGATGCAGTATATAAAAACTTTCTTTTATCAGATCCAGAATTGTTTGGAACGACTCATGCCTGCAAATGAAGTAGCCAATGATTGGTCAGACTACAAACATCTATTGACATCTATCAGAAACCATACCTTACGTATGAGATAGATGGCCAATGCCATTAAGGCATTTCGAATTGGCATTCTTCTCCTATCAGAATTCAAGGGTTTGTCCGATTGTGTACTCAGAAGTGAAATTTGACTTGGGGTTGGAGCTTGCAACAGAGTCTCTTGTGTTGATCATGTCAGAACAGAGGAGCCAGCTTTACTATCAGTGGAAAGTTCAAAAATCAGACCAACTGCTAGCGACGATCCTTCCACGGGATTGGTTCTCACAGTCATCCCGGCAAAATTCAAAGACACAGACCAACTCCTACAACGTCTGTGGGATCGGGAAAAAACTCTTGAGTCATCTGCAGTAACCCAGTACTTGGATGAATATGTCCGTTTGCCATCTGGAAGATATCAAGTCTCACTTCCGTGGAAGTCCCAAGAATGTCGTGAATTGGGTGAATCAATATCTCAGGCACTCATACGATTTCTACAAAATGAGAGGGCACCCTGAAATTATGGGACATGCCAAAAATGTGCCCCAAAAAAATTTGTGTCAAAACCAGAACAACGAGCATATTATCTACCAATGCATGGTATTTTCAAGTCCTCATTAAGTACCACAAAACTTCGCATTGTATTTACTGCTAATTCCAAGTCATCCAATGTATCATTACTAAATGATCTCCTATTGCCGAAATCATCATTATATCCAATGATCACCTCTATTGTTATCAAATTTAGAAGTCATCAAATTGCCATCTCTGGTGACATATTGAAAATGTTTCGGTAAGTAATCCTTTACACTGAACATAAAAATTACCATAGATTTCTTTGGCGGGACTCACAAGGACCCATAGAAGACTGAAAAATGGTCAGACTGACCTTTGGTGTCAGTAGTTTTCCCTATCTGGCAAGTCAGGTTTTACAACAAATAGCCAAAGATCATGCGTCTGATTATGCTAAAGCCTCATCTGTTGTTTTGACCAATTTCTATGTTGATGACTGTTTGTAAGGTGCCAATACAGTTAAGCAAACCTTCAAACTCCAACAAGACCTGTTTTCCATGCTACAGATAGGTGGCATGCTCTTGAGAAATTGGAGATAAATCTCCAAAGATTTTTTCTGCCATTCCAGAGTAATACCGAGAAAAGGAACCAGTTATGTCTCTCTCTGCGGAGCGAGAGCTAGGCTTGAAGGCCTTGTGTATCCACTGGAATACCTAAACAGATTACCTGTCAATTTCTATTATTGACTTTAATGAATCTACCCCAACCAAGGAAACTATAGCTTCTATCATTTCCAAGATTTATGACGCTCTTGGTTAAATCTCTCCTGCTGTGGTAAAAGTCAAAATACTACTACAGGATGTATGGAAGACCAAGAGAAACTGGGATGATCCAGTAGAAGAGCCTCTACTTTCCTGATGGGAGGGGTGGCATCAAGATATATCTCTGTTAAAAGACATCTCCATTCCAAGGAAATATGCCAGCCATCAATCTCCAGTCTATGAGGATACTACCGTTACCACAGCTCTTGCTGTATCCAAAACCAAAGAAGCTTTACTTCAGAAGATAACTGTACCACATTTCGGGCTGTCAGGAGCAGTCATTTTGGCCAAGATTGCTAGTTCTGCTGCCAAAAATGTGAACATTTTAACTAACGAGGTATACCTTTGGACTGACTCCAATATTGTTCTAGCATGGTTGCGCAAACACCCCTCTACTTTGAAGTCATATGTGAGTCATCGTATCTCTGCTATACTATAGCTATTTTCTTTAACTATCTGGAGACACATAGTTTTCAGTCATAATCCAGCAGATCATTGATCCCGTGGACTGTCTCCAAAGAGCTCAAAACTTGTAAGTTATGGTGGAGTGGTCCAGAGTGGTTGTCGTAATCTCCCTGAACAATGGCCTAAGCCTACACCTTTTTTTCTTAAGAATATTTCTGATGTAAGGGCTGTTGTTTTTGCTATTGCCCCTATGAGGGAGACGATGTTCGCTTTATGGAAGAAGTATTCTTCATGAACAAGTTCATTCGTATCGTAGCTTACTGCCTATGTTTCATGAGCAGTCTTAAGTTTTTGACTCCTCCAACCCTGCCTCAACCCATCCAATTGTCAAATTTCCAATGCCAGGAAACGAGTTAATCAATTTTCTCATCTCCAGTTATTTGGAAATGATTATAATGTTTTGAAATAAAAAAATTCTCTCCCCAAGTCATCTAAACTGTATTCATTGCGTCCATTTGTTGACAATTCAGACTGAATCAAAGTGGGAGGAAGATTGGATAAGTCGAGTCTTGAATTTCCGACAAATCATCTTGTTATCCTACACAAATCCTGCTCCCTCTTGTCAAGCTTCTTGTTTATCAAATACGTATTGAGCATCAGCATGCCAACCCCAATATAATGAAGTCTAGTTTGTATATAATATGTGTCTACTTAAATTTGTCTAGTTTGTATATAATATGTGTCTACTTAAATTTACCTAGCTGCCTATAGCTGCTTCACAGCCAGGTGATGTATGTATATCAGATGGATATAATTTTGTTAGAGCCCGTTCCGAACTTATAGAACTTCAAAAGTTATTCAATCAACTAAAATCACCTTGATGAAGTTGAACTATTGCCCACAAAATACAAAATATTGTGGAAGTTTTCGCCACCAAGAACACATCCATTTGGCGGATTTTGGGCAAGAGCTGCTCGTTCTATGAAATCGATCCTAAAAAAGATTATGAAAGACAAACAACTTGCCTATGATGAGTTTGAGACTTGTTTGTGTACAGCTTAATCACTTATTAATTCTAGACCCCTTCTTCCCCTTGACTCTATATCTCCAGATGGACCCACGTGCCTCACAGCAGGACATTTCCTGATAGGCAGACATCTGCGTCTACCTCTTATTCCGTCTCTAGCAAATGTTAAAATTAGTCGACTGAAGAGATGGAATTTAGTGCAACACATACTAACAGACATTTGGAAAGATTTTCATTCCAGATATGTTCAATCGTTGCAAGCAAGAAATAATTGGAAGCAGAAGTCAAGCGGCCTAAATGTAGGAGATATTGTCACTGTAAAATATCAGTCACTTTGCTGCGTATTCCTGGATAGGCTAGGTGGAGCCTTACAATTTTTATCGTTCGACCCCTTTCACAGAGCCGTATCAAGCTAAATATGCAAAAATAATTCTGACTTTTTTTTTTGTATCTAAGAGCTTGTTGTCAACAGTGACTGGTAAATTCAAATAGTCAGAATGACTCAAATTTGGTAATACAAAAGTTACCACTGATGAAGAAAATGAGGTAAGAAAGTAATTTTTGTATTTGTGTGCTAAAATTGATTGTATTTTTTTTGTAGGTGAGAGCTTGTTGTCAAGATTTCAAGGTAATTTAGATGGTCAAAGTAACTTAAATTTGATACAATAGAAGTTATCAATGATCAAAAATGAGGTAAGTAGTAATTCCATACTTGTAAGCTAAAATTATAAATAATAACACTGGTTTATTTTTTATCATAGCTGAAAGCTTGTTCAAGAGCTATTGCTGATTAAGATTATCAGAACGGTTGATGTTTGGTACTACAAAAGTTACCATTAATCAGGTAAGAGAGTGATTTAGTATTTGTTTGCTGAAATAAAAAGCCATAACTGCTATTGTAGTGTTAGAATGAAGTAAGCTAAAAATAGAAACATTTTATGTTACGTAACTGTCAGGCTCACTTGCCATTTGTGCTGAAGTACACACCACTAGTTTGTATGTATGGATGGATGATACCTATAACATTTAAACGCACGTGCCATTTTACCTCCTAAAAATACGGCTATTTTTGCTTGATCCCACTTTCTTCTGATACTACAGCTTTAAGCAAGTCTTACTTGAAACTTGGGCTCAAAATTGTGCGATAATTTCTTAGAAGCGCTTGTTTTTCATGTCCCAAAATTTACTGCGAACGTTTATTATGGATTTGAAACCGTTAACAAACGTAATTTGGAAAACCTAGTCGTTTGGGGGGGTGGGGAGAGGTGGGCTGCTTAATACCCCTCATTAGTTGTCTAGTACCACTGGTAGCCAAAGTGGCGAAATATTTAAACAAAGGGAGCCAATATTACTTGGGAGAAGCTGAGGTAAGTACATAGTTCAATATTTGTTAGCTAAAATTACAAAATTAACTCCGAATATGTTATTTTTTATTAGAGCTGCGTACTTTTTCTCCAGTTACTGGCAAATTGATGTACTCACAATGGCTGCAATTGGATACTAGAATATTTTATAACATGCTGAGGAAGCTACCCTCAATAGAGGAATAAATGAGGTAGGTATTTAATTCCATATTTGTAAGTTAAAATAAAAAAATAACTCTGGCTATTCTTTTGTATAATTGAGAGCATGTTTTCTAGAGAGACTGGTAATTAAAATAGTCAGAATGGGTACAATTTGATACTACATAAGTTACTACTACTCAATAAAATGAGGTAAGAAGCTAATTTGGTATTTGTTTGCTAAAATTAATTGCCTGATGTTTTATAGCTGATAGCTTGATGTCAATTATTATTGGTTATTCAGATAGTTAAACTATTTGGCTAATATTACAAAAATTACAATTACTCAAGTAAGTGTAATTTGGTATTTTGTGTTTGCTACTGCTATTGTATTGTATCTGCATGAATAAAGCTAAAACAAATTCTGTAGTAAAAATCTGTAATTTTAAATAAGCAGGTTTGCTTGCCATTTGTGCTTAAGCACACCACTAGTGTATGTATATATGTTTGGACTTTTAAGTAGAGTGTATTTTTTTGTTGTTTTTCTTCAATTCAAACAGTTGCAGCGAGTTGTTATATGGTACTGAAATCTCTTCGACTTTATTTTCAGTAGCTTCAGTATTATAAGTCAAAATCGTTCATATAAAAACAGGATAGTCTTTAAGCTTGCTCGCCATTTGCGCTTAAGTCCATCACTAGTTTGCGAGCGAGCGAAGCAAGCGAGACAGTATTAGGGGTGGATAATGCTAAATTAGGTATATGTTATATAAATATATGTTTGTAAGGATGGAAATTATGCCCCTAAAATGCGCGCGTTGGGGAACTTATTTCTCTAAAAAACACGGCTTTCTAGGTGAGGGCCGAGTAGTTGTCGTCGACCTCTTGAAGCCGTCTATGTACGATGCTACCGATTCTGTCTATTACCTTCCTTATCGCCTCGGACCTGAGTATCCAATTAATAACACCCTGACCAACTACTCTTGGAGTTCACACACTTTTGTTATAACGGTAGTTGTAATTAAAGAGAAAACAGATTTGGTCAGGGGTAGATTTAGAACTTCAAAGCTAGTCTGTGCATGTCCAACACAAACAGATGCAAATATCCGGTTATTATCAGGATACGTTCAAAATACACAAATACATTACGTTCTAGTACACTAAACACGAATACTTTATATTCTAATACATGCACATGCTGAAAACCTGACTTAAAAACTTACACACACAGATTTTCTTCTTTTCAATGTTAACTTGATAACTTCATTCACTTGCTGAATCTCTGCCATAGAGTTGAAAATGTTATTGTTGTTTAATAATATTGCTCTTAGCTATGGTATACTGCATGTTAATTGATTTGTACCAAAATATGATACCTGAAACAAAACACCTACAAGTTGTATTATTTGTATTTTAATTCGTGTAATTTTGAAAGCGTGATAAATGGTACCAGACCGCGCCAGCGTGAAAGGATAACATTGAGGTCGCCTTTGTGGGCCAGCCCACATGAGAGAGAAGACAAGAAGGAAGGAGACAAGGAACAGAACTATTATATGTTTAGAATAGAGTATGGAACATTTATGTGGGTCGGTATCATTCAGAGTTGTTGTTGAGTATTGTGAAGAGTGTCAGTTTGTGCGCAGGTCAACTGCCTGGTTTATGTAGCATTGTGATTGGTCAGTTTGTGAGAGGACTCGTCTCATAAGTCCTCTCACCACGTGGTTATATCAGTCGAGTTTATTCTAGCCTTATTCGTAAGACTCAACGTGAGGCAAACCCATCTTGTTCAACTCTGGTGGCAGCGATACTATCTGTCCCCAGGACTGTGGAGCCAACAAAAGCCCCACAGAAACTGGTGGCAGCGGTGGGATCTTTGGAGAAGACATTTTGCCAGAGACTACCGACGACGTCAAGACAAGTTCGCTTGTGCGGAGAGAAGAACCAATTTACCTAAGACAGGCGTAACGAGTTCCAGTCGCGTCAACACCCCCGGAAGGAAGCTATTCCGTAAACGGGACATGCAGTTCTCAAGCTTAGGCTGTGGGAACTATCACTATGTGTCTTAGCTGATTGGGAGACTTGAGCACTGTGAGGGGTTCCCTCTTTTAGGCTTTGTAGTTTCTTCAGGTTTGGGGACCTCGCACTTGGTAACAGCAATCAGTCGCTGCCACCAGAATGTCCAACGCTAGGTAGCACGCCGCAGCCAGCGCCCAATTCAATGTCTTGATATCCCAACGTAAATTGATATAATTGAACACTGCTCAACCACGAGGCAGAACCGACACTTTTATAGAGAAGCATGGCTCCACCCCATGAAGACGTAACAAAACTTATAATGATACACGTAACATAATACACAAACAACATGTGACCAATCAATGCAATTAACAACACCTCGATTGTCAGTTCAATGTCTCTTTGTCTTTCTCTTTCCTCTTCATCACTTCATGTGGGCTGGCCCACATCTCCCCCCTCCTCCAAAAGACTGGTGGTATCACCACTGTCCTCCGAATGACAACGGCTCAAGTCGTCCGCCACCACGTTCAATTCTCCTTTCCTGTACCTCATCTCGAAGTCGAACTCCGCCAACTTGAGAGACCAACCATAGATCCTCCGATACTCCTGACGACCCGTCCTCAGAGACACCAGACCCTTATGATCTGTGATCACAACAAAACGTCTACCATACAAATAGAACGCAAAATGACGAATAGCCTCATAAACAGCCAGTCCTTCTAATTCCTGCGCACTATAACATCTCTGTGCACCATGCAGTTGCTTCGAGAAGAACGCAACTGGCAGAACTTCACTCCCTCTCTCGATCGACAACACCGCTCCAACCCCTGTACTGCTGGCATCACATTCAAGAACAAAATGATCATCCACACACGGAACATGCAAACACACAGAATCACACAATGACATACATAACTCACGATACCCCTCCAACATCCGGCTACTCCACTCCAAATCCCCTATCCTTTGACGTATGTGGCGTCAGGACAGACGACCACTGATGAAACCCGCTGACGAACCGTCGATAATAACCCACAAGACCCAGAAAGGCCCGCAGTTGCCTCCTTGTCTTGGGGAGCGGGTGCTCCTTGATCGCACACACTCTAGCTTCCGGCACACACACAACACCTTCACCTATCTGGTGACCTAAGAATTCCAATCTCTTCTTCCCGAACGCACACTTCCCTCTCTTGCAAGTCAAGCCTGCCTCTTCCAAGGTTTCAAACAGCACTCTCAGATGACCTAGATGCACCTCCCAACACTCTGACACCACCAGAATATCGTCAATGTATAGGCGAAGTCCATACACCCAACCAACACCTCGTCCATCAGTCTTTGGAAGACCGATGGTGCATTAGTCAAACCGAATGGCATCCGACAATACTGAAATTTGCCAAATGGACACATGAAACTCGTCTTCTCCCTATCTCTCTCATTGACAACCGCTTGGTGGAACCCCTTAGCGAGGTCCACCTTGGACAGTACACAACCCTTCCCCACTCTCTCCATCATCTCTTCAAAGGAGGGTATGTAATACGGCTCCTTAACCTTCACCTCGTTCAACTGTCGATAGTCTACACATAGATGCACACCTCCGTCTGACTTCCTCACTGGGACCAAAGGCGAAGCCCATGGGCTTGAACTCCGCTCAATAATGCTACACTCTTCTAACATCTCTAACTCCTTCTTAACCTGATCTCGAATTCCCATCGGAACAGAATACGGAGGCTGCCTAATGGGCGGGCAATCCCCCGTGTCAATCACCATCTTTACCCGATCCGTATTACCGGGCATATCCGAGAACACCCCGACAAACTCCCCCAACAAATCATCCAACTCCTTCCGCACAAAACCATCACATTCACCACTCAACGTATTCCTTACAACCTCTTGCTCTTCCACCACAACATCCAATCTCTTCACATCATACCTCTCCTTATACAGCTTAAGGCAGTTGACATGTACTACCTTAGCGTATTTCTCTGCTCCCAACCTTCCAATCCTAGAGTTTACTTTCCCCTTCCTCTCTAACACCTTGTATGGGCCCTCCCATGAATCTGCCAGTTTACACGTCATCCCAGGAACCCTATACAACACCAACATCCCAACTTCAAACTCCCTCAACTTGCTTCCATGATTCAAATAATTCATTCTCCCTTCCTTACACTTCGCCATCTTCAGCGCCGCACAATCCGTCATCATCTCAAGTCTCTCCGCCATTTCTTTCACCCAATCACACACTCCTAACTCCTTGCTATCGACTTCGTACAGCCCGTGGTAAAGGGCGTCCAAGGGCGTCCTTACCCTAAACCCAAACACCAAATCAAATGGACTAAATCCACTATCCGAATGAGGCATCTGCCTCAACACAAACAACACAAAACACACCTGTCCAACCCAATCCACACCATCTGCAATACACTTTCCTAAAATTCCCTTAAATGTGCCATGCATCCTCTCCACCGTACCGTTTGTTTCCGGGTGGTATGGGGAGGTCCTCAACTTCTCAATACCTAGCAACTCACACAGCTGCCTAACTACTCGTCCGCAAAACTGGCTACCCTGGTCTGACAGGATTCTCTCGGGGATGGCTGTCCTCGAGAAAATTGTCCACAATCCCTCAGCCACTGCCTTGGCTGTCACTGTACGTAAGGGCACTGCCTCCGGCCATCTGGTCGCCAGGCAGATGTATGTCAGCAAGTACCTGTTACCTCCTCTTCCTTTTGGCAAAGGGCCTACCAGGTCGAAAGGTTCAGTAAGTACGGGTCTCTCGACTGCAGGGGCCTTCCTAAGTCTGTGCTTGCTCTTATGCTGACAGAGACCACAACTACCACAGTGTTCTGCCAACTCCTTGTTCATCCCAGGCCAAAGGAAGTACCTGCCCACCATCGCTGTCACCTTCTCACCTCCCAAGTGCCCGTTCCTCTCGTGTCCTAGCTCCATAATCTGTTTTCTGAATTCTTTAGGTACCACCAATACATCCCTAAACTCTTCCCATGTTACATACAAACTTCTCACCAAAACCCCCCTCTTCCATGCAAATCCCCGTTCCTTTCTCTCTCCCAACTCTCTCCATTCACGCAAACTCTCATCTTCTAATACGGCCTTACAAAAAATTTTCCCATCAGAGCCAACCTTCACCGGACCAATCTGGCTCGCCAACTCACGCAACTCACTCTCACATTCATCCTCACTCTCGACTACCTTCTCTAACTCTACTGGCACTCCATCTACATCATCACCCTCATCCACACTCTCCCTTAAGCACTCTTGCATCGCTTCTTCCTCCGCCGGTACTGCCGAAGGAACCAACTCATTACCAAGCTCCTTCGGAACAGACTCCTCCCCTTCTACGACGCACCACAAATCCTCAACCACAGCATCATCCTCATTCTTATCCAACATCACTTCTTCCCTAGCCTGACTCCTCGTTAACACATTCACACTCGCTTCTACTCTCTCCTTCTCACTACTAGCTAATCCAAACTCCTCCACAGCTCTTCTAAATGCTTTCACCTCTTCTGAATCCGTTACATCAAATGGTATTATACTGATCACATCATCCTCCGATCTCTCATCAATCACTGCAAGCTTCACACGTCTCAATCCTCCCAATTCATACGTCACAATAATGCTCTGATGCACACTCGTCTTGCCGTGCACATCAGAAATGTGTACGTCACCACACTCGGCTGAATCACTACTCACAAGGGACCTAGGTATTACTCCCACCTCAGCTCCTGAGTCCACTAACACTTTACATCTAACTCCATTCACTAGTCCCCATGCAACATTGCCTTTCTTCTTGCTTCCCATTACAATTTTAAGAACCCTACCAATGTTCTCTTTCTTCACAGAGGTACCCACCTTCCTATTTGGGCACTCCACACTCCTGTGGCCACTCTTGCCACAGCTAAAACAAGTGATGGGCCGCACACTCAACCCACTTATGCTCGGTCTAGTGCCTCCACCCTTCCTACACTCTGTGGACCTATGTCCTTTCTCGCCACACGAGAAACACGTCACATCCCCAATTAGTCTACTCCTCTCACCAACCCCACTTCCTTCGCTGCCTCGGAACACACGACCACCATCCATACCCGAGCTCACCCAAGCCTTGTAAAAGTTTCCTTTCTGCCTCCCTGACAACCACGTCTCCCATGCATCTCTCAAATCCTCCATCTTCTCTATTTTCTTGCTCTCCAAATACACCTTACCACCCGGGGGAATCACCTTCCTTGTCAGCGCAGTAGCTAGGGAAACTACACATTCTTCAAGGGTGCCACATCCCTGCAGCACACCCCGGCACACCCTCTCTACCACTTCCACAATCTCCCCAGCCGACTTTGCCTTCAAGTACTCCCCTGATAACTCAAATAACTGGTGTCCGTAAGTGAGGGGTGTCTCTCCTACAGCCTTCAGAAGCACTGCCTTTACCTCATCATAACTTCCTCCATTGTCTCTCACCCCCGCAACCCTGGTGCACAACCTCTCTGGTAGTCTTGGGAATAATTTCTCTGCCCACTCTGCTCTATCAACCTTACACTCCCTTAGAATTCTCTCAAATTTGTCCAAATAGCCCAGCAACTCTACAGATTCCTTGTACACCCCCAATACCTTAAGTTTTTCCTGTTGTAACTCTCTTCTCACTCTCTGTTCATCTTCCTCCTTCTTCCTTTCCCTCCTACTCTCTTCTTCCTCCCGCCTCCTCTGCGCTTCCTCATCTCTACGTCTCGTATAATCCTCCTCCCTTACTCTTGACCTCAACACTTCCTCCTCCCGCCTTCTCACATTTTCTTCCCCCTTCAACTGTCTGAACAGCTCTAACATATCCGCCCTTCTCGCCTCCTCCATTTCCTTTCTCATCTCCGCCTCCCGCTTCTCTCTCTCTTTCCTCTCCTTAACTTCGGCCTTCCTGGCATCTGCCTCGGCCTCCTTTGCCTCCGCATCCCTGTCCGCCATGTACCTCATCAACTTCACCATCTCACTCTCTTCTGTCTTAGCCATTTCTCCTTCTTCCCCAGACTCTTCACCATCCAACTCCTCCCTCTCGCTAGATTCCCTCCTGCTACCACTACCAACCTCCACACCCAAATAGTCACTCACTACCACGTCTTCCTCCTCTCCCTCGGAGTGCATAACAACACCTCGATTGTCAGTTCAATGTCTCTTTGTCTTCCTCTTTCTTCTTCATCACTTCATGTGGGCTGGCCCACACTTTCCACCGGCTTTTGTCAATGGACTGTTGATACCCCAATATGTTCAACTAAAATTCATATCTATATACAGGTATAGGCTGAAGTTACTGGCAAGACTACTTGGAGGGGTAGTACTTGAAGTGCTTTTATAGTGGTGATACTGGTCGAGACTAACAAATTGTTCTGATGTAGATATCCTTATTGTATCAAGGCAGGGCAGTTATCTTACTATCTGTTGTCGACAAGATAAAATGGGATTTGCTATCAACTTGCTAACATGTATTGCAACTGCTAGAGCTATTATAAACTGAAATTTAGTGACCGAAAAATGTGTGAGTACATATGTTTGGTTGTATGAAATAACAGCTATTCATAAAAATTGCTATTATAGCAATGTCTGAAGTATCAGAAAGTTAAAAAAAAAAAATGTTTGTGTGTGAACAAATGCATTGCCCCACACTACTAGAGTGTGATTATATGAGTGAGTGAAAGATATAAGTTTATTAAACTGACGACAAATTTCAAAGGATGGTATAGTGCAAAATGTTCATATTTCACTGTTGGTGGTGTGTGGGTGTTTGTGTTTGTGGTACATGTATGTAGTGAAGAAATGCGTCGGTGGTTTTTGAATATGGAAACTGAACTCCTCAAAGCTCGGTTTATAAATTTCACTAAAGACAGGGCGAGATTTTTTAAGGACAACAATGATGACTTTGACTTTCAAACTATCCATTTATGTGATATTCCTGATAAAGATTTAATACAGGTATGACTGTAGATCTAAATGTACAGTAATGTTTTACAAATTGCTTTACATCAAGTGGTTTTAACTGTTTTCTGTACAGAACATTTTTGGTAATGTATTAAAGAAATTCATAGGGAAAAAAAGTGCTTTAATTGGTTAATTATTTATTTGTGGTCAAACTATGTGATTAAAAGTCTAAAAGTTATGTCTAATCAATATTTTAGGGAGGTCAAATCACCATTTTTGTAATTTCAGGAAGTTAATTATTTCCATGATTGATGAACTTGGGAGCAAATATGCATCCATCTGTGATGGTTATAATAATCTTTTTGGGGTACAGATCCATTTTCAGCAGGGTAAATAAAGTGTTCTCTAAAGATCTCTGCTATACTGCCATGTGCTCACATTTTTACTTTGCACAAGAATTTCCATTTGCAAGCATCCTATAAATAGCCACCGATTGACAGGTTTTACTCTTAGTAGCGATCAACAGGGTAAAAGGACAGAGAGTTAACACTGTCACTGCAATACCTCAACAAGAGATACACAGAATGTATTACAATTAACCACAAATAGCCAGATATGTCAAGTTTGGTAGTGTGTAGTTATTAGAAAGGATGCAATGTACAGTTTGTAAGTGAGCAGAGAAAACAGTACTGGTTTCATTTGTGGGGAACCAGTTGTGGTCAGAATTGAGAAAAAATTTGGCAGTGTGTGAGGAGATCGGGCCAGGTTAACTACTGCATAGAAGAAAATTACAAAGATGTAGAAACATGACTTGAAGGGATACGGAGTTTTTTGGTGTCTCCAAGAGAGGAAACCCCAGTGTGAGACCTCTCCACTGGTAAATACATGATTGTTGTGTTCTCATAGTAGTATTTATGCAATTAACCATGTACGTACATGGTACAGTCAATGTTGGTGAACTGCATTGGAAAAAAATTACATATGCTGGTTTTGCTCTGTTTGCAGCTATAGAAAGAAAGAATCTGGGAATAAATTGCTTCTTAGACTTGGGTTGGAAAGAAAGTGATATAGTGCTGATGCTGGTATATACCTTCAGTTCTAGATGAGCATTTTTGAGTGTATTACATATGTACATGTAGGTTAACTGCTTAGTAGCATGAAATGTACAGGTAAGAATACTGTAGCTGTATCAAAATTCCATGCATGATGTGGCAGCTGCAGACTGTCTGGCTGCATAAATTATGATGGTTTGGTGGATGCAGATTGATGAGCTACTTTTGAAGATGAGGACTATAATTTTTGGGGTTGTGGGTTTGGATTGAAATCGATTCATTGTTTTAAAAAAAGAGGATATTTTTGGCAATTTAATGGTTGGCTCTTTTTAATCACTTACCTCCCCCCCCCCCCCCCCAAACATTGATTTTTGATCAAGCATACTGAGCTAAGCTGACACTTACAGAAGTTCCATCAATACTAGGGATAATATATATATATATAGTACTTATTACACGAGTCAGAGTGTGATATGGCGAAATGTTTCATGAGCAGGCTAATTTATTTTCACGAGCCCAGAGGCGAGTGAAAATAAAGCCTGATAGTGAAATATCTTGCCATACCACTCTGACAAGTGTAATAAGTGGTTTATTCCACACTAGATTTCTTTACTACTGTAGTTAGTACTAGAGGAAGGGTAACTCACAGCAAAAAGTTGGTTGTAGGGGCTATCCACACCCCCAGCCAGACATTTTAGCAGCTGCTCTAACCCTGTTGAGCAGGGTACACCAGAGGAAGGTAGCTGTAAAAACAAGAAAATTGAAAAGTTTGGTCCCCAGTTGCTATAACTACAAGGGTAATGAGCTTGTGCAGTACAGGTGAAAATAACAGCGTGAAATATCTTGAGTTATTTCAAGGGTCATGTACCTAAAGATATCATTGTGAAGATATTTAGGGTGGAATAAATAATATATATACAATATTTTATATGAAGATATACTAGCATGGAATACTGTGGTATTTGGGATTAAAGCTATTGTATAATATTTTAATACTATAGCCTGAGAATAGTTTATTTCTGCATTTACGAAATCATAATCTTTGCATTATATGTTTTCATCAAAGAAATTATCCCACTCTGATTCTGCCATTGTTAATACTTTTCTTTCTGTTGCTAAATAGCGTTGCCCTGGTATTTTGCCATGTTATTGCCCAGCGGATAAAGTCGCGTCATGACCATTATTTGTTTTCCACCGCTGTGGTATTTCTAATAATACCACACTATTTTGTATTGAAAATGACTTGGGTATAGTAGACTCGGGTTAACTGCAATATATAAAAACTGTTGATATATAGTAACTTCCAGTAATGTATGCTTTGACACCATTTTCTCAGTGGTTTTTGAAAGTGAAAAACTATCATTACATCATCTCAGCATTGCTGTCAGTCCAAATATTTGAATGTTTAATTAATAGGCATGTTAGTAAGTGTTGTTTGTCCTGGTTATGTTCTGGATAGTTGGGAACTATGAATTTTGAACAATTACAACTGTATTTCAGCATTCATGTGTTTAACACAATTAAACAAGGAAGTTAAAAAACAGCATCAGTACCTCTTGCCATTATTTTTGCTTCCCACTTCTCAGATATATAGGATATTTTTTCTAGAGTATTCCGCATCATGTGAGCATTCACCCCCACATTGAATGCTGCGTATGGAATACTCCAGGTGAAATAACCCCTGAATGACTAGGCTTTGAAGCACAACTACTCCAAATAGATGTATAACAACAGTTTTCAGTTTTTTCTTCATTGTTCAACTGAAAAAGATCTCACGGGATCGAAACTTCTTGATTTGTTTGAATTAATATATTTGAATCAATAACTGTTTTAATATGCAATGTACAACATAGGGGATGACAATTCACTCTCACACTTGTATTTTTACTTGCCTTTGGCTCTTGAAATACTTAAGTGTTTAAACTTATGAATACAACAGCATTTAGCAGAACTACTCCAAATAGATGTGCAACAACAATACGATGTTTATATAATGCGTATTGCATGAGTGAGCGTACGATATGGGGAAATAGAAGCGTTGATTTGGTCTCTCAACTTATTGGTGCATGGATGAGGCCATTGTTAAAGTCATTTTAAAAGGTTGTGCTACAGGTCTCTGTGAATAACAGGTTTGTTGAGTAATTAAGGCATTGTCATCATTATTATCATTTGACAATTCTTTCTTGGCTTTGTGGATTCACTAGATGTATTCTCTTTTTGATAGACTCTTTTCAACCATGTCAACTGGGTCAAATTCAGGACCACTTTCTTATCGCAATCTACCACTGAGCTATAACAACCAGTGGGCAATTAATTTTTCTTCTATATTTATATTAGAAATACATTTTTTAAGGAAATTTCTTTAAAAATTTTACTTGCTCAATTAATCGCTTTCTATAAAAGACTTATCAGCTTTTTAAAACTTTCTATTAAAATTATTTTTCATTCCTAATATCCAGGACAACTTGCTTTAAGGAAGCGGCCTGGTGTCAGCCATTACTTATTTTTTATTCTGTATAGCATGTGAAAGATAGAAAAAGTCATGAAATTGATTTATTATTTATTTTATTATTCATTTATTGTTTCAGGATTTGTGCTCATTCAACAAGTGCCACGCTGGTAATAATGAGATTTTCTATAAAGTTCCGTACTTGGTGGCCCAGGATCTAGTCAGAACCAGACAAGTAGTACTACATAAAGTGAGTGTATATATAATATAGAGGGTTTTGTGGTATGTAGCAAAAAAAATAATAATAATGACTTGTCATGGGAATGTAACACTTTAGCATTCCTTAAAAATTATATAACACTATTTGTATTCATGAAAAAGAGTCTGTAACCACCCCCAAGTGCCACTGTGTATTGGGTATTTTTAATGAAATACATACTAAGAATAAGCAAGTCACGCTAGAATGTCAAGAATTTTTTCATTAAAAAAAACGTGATGTAAAACTCATCAGAGTGAGTTACTATAAAACCATCATATATACTAAGATCATATATACGTACCTGGATGTAAGATCATATATACATACCTGGATGTAAGATCATATATACGTACCTGGATGTAAGATCATATATACGTACCTGGATGTAAGATCATATATACGTACCTGGATGTAAGATCATCATATATACGTACCTGGATGTAAGATCATATATACGTACCTGGATGTAAGATCATATATACGTACCTGGATGTAAGATCATATATACGTACCTGGATGTAAGATCATATAACATACTGTAGCTATCCCCTTCTCTAATTTGCTAAGGCACTCTATAAGAGGACTGTTCAGTTTTTAATTAGTTAGTTTGTTAATTAGTTTCTTATTATATATTATTTTGACAAAGCCAAACCCTTTTATGAATTTTTTTACCATAAGGTCACCAGCACCAAGAAGGGAGGGTTAAAATGACCAGTCCAGTGATTCAGTTGACAGATGGAATGTATGCTTTAGATCTAACATGCTTCAAGGGAAATTTTGTCAGAAGTTTTTTTTCCTTCAACTGCAGCACTTACTTTGTATCATTGTATGTTGATTGATTGTGCGATTGTGCCATTTCCTGATCATCCATTAAAGTAGAAGACTGCCACCACCTATGTATACCTTTGAAGATGTTTATCATGGTTTAGTTCTTATGTTTTCTAATTTCTTACAATATTACCAAGTGATTGTATTGAGTTTGCACCTGTTTTTTATAGTTAAAATAACTGTTCCACAGACTTTTCAGCAGTACTGCATCAGAAAGGAACATAGATGCATCTAAAAAAAATTGTCAGGCTTTGTCCTGGCATTGAAATAATTTTATTTAAAAAAATTTTTTTTAGATGTTCATGCAAGTTGAGATAAAATAGTTTTTTCAATAGATATTCACAAGAACTCAAAGTTATGATGCGTGGGGATAAGTAAAAAAAAAATTGTGTAAAATGTATTTGCAATAGGACTTCTATAGTAAAAAAAATATTAATTTGTGTAGTTCTAGGTCTCTGAATTATTTTTCACCTCCTAATTATTGTTGCAATTAGCTTGTTGAAGCTGATATGTTAGTTAAAACAATCGCTGAGTGATTTCTCACTTCTGTAGTAAACCAACTACGGGTTAGTTAAAATCAAAATTGTATAGGAGTGCTTTTTATTTATTTTTTAATTTGAACAATTTAGAAGATTCAACTATATAAAATATTTACCTGGATATACCGTATTATGTATACTGAGCATAATTGTTGCCTCCTTAATTAAAATCATGGATTGTCCCTACTAAAAAGGTTTTAATCTCCAAACATCAGAAACAACCTTGAAACACCCTTGAAATAACAGAAGCCAATTTGAAAAGGATTTTTTATAAGCTAAATATATATCATATAACATGTATGTATGTTTTTATTATGTATAATCTGTTGTATTTTTCCCTTATGATTGTCTTGAATAGGGAGCTGCTTATATTTGTGAAAAAGATACTGAGAGGATAGCTTCACTGGTGTGTAACAGATTCAGAGCCAGACTCTCAGAGGAACTGGTGGTAAATTATCTTTTATACAGCAAATTTTCTCGTTCTAACAGCCAATATTGTTAATTAAAATTTAACAATATTGGCTGTTATAGCGAGAAAATTTGCTATTATTATAATTATTTCTGCCGAGGATGACTGAATTATTATAATATATGTATTATTATTGGCAAGTGAGTGAAGTGAGTGAAACGCTTACAGAGGTAACACAATTGAAAATTGGGGATATTTGTTTATATATGTTTGGACGTACGTATGTCATTTTGTACTTTGATCCTCATGTTTCTGTGTTTGTTTGGAGTTCGACCCCATCTATACTCCACTAAACATAATCCTTTGATTATCGATCTTTACTCTTTATCATTCTTATCAATTTAACTGTTTACACCTTAAAATTAGTTGTCTCTGACATAAATTTTTGTGGACACAATTAAGTCTTTCAAACTTACTGCATCATTTTCTAGATATAATTTTTGTCCTATTTTTCCATAAAAAGTTTGCTCACTCGCTGTTTGTGCTATTTGAGCACACCACTAGTCTGTAATTTGGCAAAGCTTTATGATACTAGCTTATATTGTCAAAGTATTATGAATAGCTTTGATAGAATTAGAGTATTGATGGATTTCCATGTCAAAGTCTAAACGTGGTTCATATTTTCTGATGTAATTGTTCAAGTCATGGTGTAAATATACCAAACATGATATCAAGTAAAAAAAGAAAAGTTAATCCTTTCAAGGCACTTTCTCAATGTACTTAACTTTGTCATTGACACAATATTCATAAAGCAAGTGTGCATAGCTGTAGCTACAACTTCATAAAGCAAGTGTGCATTAGCTGTAGCTACAACTTCATAAAGCAAGTGTGCACAGCTGTAGCTACAACTTCATAAAGCAAGTGTGCATATGTAGCTACAACTTGCATATGTAGCTACAACTTCATAAAGCAAGTGTGCACAGCTGTAGCTACAACTTCATAAAGCAAGTGTGCACAGCTGTAGCTACAACTTCATAAAGCAAGTGTGCACAGCTGTAGCTACAACGTCATAAAGCAAGTGTGCATATGTAGCTACAACTTCATAAAGCAAGTGTGCATATGTAGCTGTAGCTACAACTTCATAAAGCAAGTGTGCATATGTAGCTACAACTTCATAAAGCAAGTGTGCACAGCTGTAGCTACAACTTCATAAAGCAAGTGTGCATAGCTGTAGCTACAACTTCATAAAGCAAGTGTGCATATGTAGCTGTAGCTACAACTTCATAAAGCAAGTGTGCACAGCTGCAGCTACAACTTCATAAAGCAAGTGTGCACAGCTGTAGCTACAACTTCATAAAGCAAGTGTGCATATGTAGCTGTAGCTACAACTTCATAAAGCAAGTGTGCATATGTAGCTACAACTTCATAAAGCAAGTGTGCACAGCTGTAGCTACAACTTCATAAAGCAAGTGTGCATATGTAGCTACAACTTCATAAAGCAAGTGTGCATATGTAGCTGTAGCTACAACTTCATAAAGCAAGTGTGCATATGTAGCTACAACTTCATAAAGCAAGTGTGCACAGCTGCAGCTACAACTTCATAAAGCAAGTGTGCATAGCTGTAGCTACAACTTCATAAAGCAAGTGTGCACAGCTGCAGCTACAACTTCATAAAGCAAGTGTGCACAGCTGCAGCTACAACTTCATAAAGCAAGTGTGCACAGCTGTAGCTACAACTTCATAAAGCAAGTGTGCATAGCTGCAGCTACAACTTCATAAAGCAAGTGTGCATAGCTGCAGCTACAACTTCATAAAGCAAATGTGCATTAGCTGTAGCTACAACTTCATAAAGCAAGTGTGCATTAGCTGTAGCTACAACATAATGCTCAATCAGTTTCCCTATGTTTTGTGCTTGCTAATGTGTTTCACGTTGGAGTTGGAGTTGGATTTGAGATTCACTTTGATCCGCGTGCCCACTTTTCAATACCAACCAATGCTACTGTATGTATTATTTTATGCAACCAAGAATGAATGCATTGTTCTGTAAATTTTTGTGTATTGCGAAGTAATTCAGTATTTCTTCTTTTTTTTTATTCGTAGAAAACTTTGCTCCACCTCAGTGTTGTGGATGATGATGAAAGAATTCTTCCTCTTCTTAAAAAACTAAGATATCGTTACGTAGGAGAGGACTTCTCAACTGTTGGCAGTCAAATTAAAGGACAGATCAAACTGTCTAAGATTGATTTAGTACGTATACATCTGAATTAGCTGTTTGTGATTACTGTGATATTGAATGTTTCTGATCCATTGGGGGGAGGGTTGGGGGTGGGTGGGTGGGTGGATGAGAGATTTTTAATAGTATGCATTGCCATAATTACAATGTATTTTGGAAATGTGAAATTAAGAATTTTTATGATATGAAAAATATAATAATGTGACTAAAATGTGTGGTTTTTGTGGGTTGGCTTAGTCTTATGTGAGTTATAGCAGGTTTATCAGAAATGTTATGATTCTCACAAATCAACTATCTATAAATGTCTTTACTTCACAAAGGAGTGTGTAACATTTGTAAGGAATTTAGTACCTTACATGAAAAGTAAACATTTTTACAAAGCGCACCAGATAAAAGTTTGTACTGTGTGCATATACAGCTATTTATTTTACCAAGATGGTTCAGTCAATGTTTTAGAACTTAGTGTTGTCTCCAATACTTTAACCATTATGTTTTGTTATTTTTTTGTTTGTTATTTGCTTTTGGTTCCAGCTGTCTAAGGAATCTTTTCCTCCATGCATGCGCCATCTTCATGAAACTTTGCGGAAAGAACACCATCTCAAACATTTTGCCAGGTTGCAGTATGGCCTCTTTTTAAAGAGTATTGGATTGACAATGGAACAAGCACTAACTCTGTGGAAAACGGAGTTTACTAAGAAAATGGAACCAGATAAGGTGTGTGAGTGTGTGTGTGTGTGTGTGTGTGTGTGATAAATTGCTAAAGTTTGTAACTTTTTCCCATAGTTTGACAAGAACTATGCCTACAATATTCGACACAGTTATGGAAAAGAAGGCAAAAGAGCCAATTACACAGCTTATAGTTGTACAAAAATCATCATGGGGAATGCACCAGGTCAAGGAGATTGCCATGGTTAGTTGACAACGGAATAGGTATGAAATTCCTAGTTTCAATTTTTTAATTTTAATTAGCGTTGACTTTGATAGGTTGTTGATATGCTTGTGAAAATGTAATAAATGCGCACACAAGTCTGCCATAACCAATTTAGCTACATTGGTTATGTGTTGATGACCAGCATTCTTTTATTTAATTTATTTATTGCCATTATATTATTGTTGTGGAGAGTATTGAACCACACAACTATAGCTTGTAAAATAGTATTCTGTGATTTAATACTTAAATCGCTAAGTAGTAAGTCAAAAGTATTTCTGGAAAATATGTTTACATGTTAAATTTGTTGCAGGATGTCCTTTTAGACACTGGGATGAACAGCATCTTCAGCAAATGTTAGCTGCCTATGGTCTTCCTCATAAAGGTATCCAGACAGTGATGGGATATGCCAGTGACCATCATTACCAACTGGCTTGTCAGAAGTACTTCGAAATAACTCACGGGGTAAATTTTAATAGGCTAGTTTTACATTATTAGTGTGTAGTATACAGTAAATTCATATTAAGCTGCAAAATTTAATGTTATTTATTGGTGAGGAAAGTGATACTTTATTAGAGTTGTTCAAATGTGAGCCCAAGGGAGTGCTTATGCTATATTAGTGGCACATATGGTGTAATAATCTTGAAACAAACCTAAACATTTATTTTCATAGTCATAAAAGGTATGGCTGCAATCACAAATAAAAATAATAATTCTGTCCATATTCAGCTGCATGGAACAAGTTGTTTTTGTTTTTTTCCATTTCTGAGGCACAAATATTTTGGCTGAAAGATTACATTGAATCTTCCATAACTAGTGGTGTAGGCGAGCAAGCTAGCCTAGCTTTAAGGGGAGAGCTAACTATGAGCTACAGCCCTTGCCATAATTTCAATAGTTGTTGAAATTGTAATGTGCTACTGTAACTTATCTTGCACATTCAATGACAGAAGAAAATGATGCTATTAGTCTTTTATGATTTCATCAATTAAAAGTTCAGGCATTTATCCTGGACCTGCAACTCACTGTTAGGCAGATCCATTTATTTATTGTATCAATTCACTTTACCAACTTACATAATTAGTGGCATGGGCAAAAAAAGGGTCGCATATACCATATAAATTAGTAGATATCACAGAATCTCGGTTGTGTAACCCCTATAAATGTCTTGGCTCGCTTCGCTCGCCAGTGATCCCATACCCAACTAATGAAAACTGACTCAATCACTTATTTCATGACACCTCAACTGTTACTGCAATCATACTCTATTCTATTTATAATTAAAATAATTATGAGAATTTTATGGAATAGTACATGATTCTTTTCAAACAAACAACATCAACAAAGAAAAAAAACAAGATAAAAAAAAAAACAAGATCAAAAAAAAAAATAATAATAAAAAAAAAAAATAGAATAATTTTCTTTTGAGCATAATCTGGAAAGCCCTAAGCTATAGCGTCATGGCATACTTCCCAGGCTGAAATGTTATCTGGATGCTGGAATTGGGAGTTTTGTGTTGTATTGGTGAGTGTTCCTTGATGTTTAGCTTCTCTTTCAAAGACAGCATTTACATCTACCATTTTCATAGCACAAGTACATTGCTACCCGAGTAAGTATATGCCTAATAAACTATTCTTTTTGCTCAACAAATGGTTCAGTAATAGTTAGCTAGTGTATGGTAGCATTAACCCATAAGTACATACACCATCCAATAAGTGTACTTTTTGTTATAGTTATAAACCAAAATTGAGGTTTGTATGTGATTTATAAACTCCGAGACACGAGGGCGCAGCCCGAGTGGCAAGGATTTATAAATCGCAATACAAACTTAATGATTTTGGTTTATAACTATTTTATAGCCCGTAATTGTATTAAAGTACCCAAATACCAAAGTATAGCCTTAGCTATCTTAGTAATTGTATTAAAGTACCCAATCTTCATTCCATTTTGCTTTGATCTGCCTTCCATCATAATTATGGTTGCTATGAACTATATCAGACTTTTCCCCGCTAATACATTATCTTACGAGCATACCAGACTGTATGCGATTTATAGTTCTTAACGACAAGCGCGTTCGCTCCGGTAACGGCTATAATCTAGAATATTTACCAGCTCTGTGACTAGCATTAGTTTCATTTCTTAATTCTCTTATTTTCGTCTAAGCCACCCACCCACCATAATATTAATTACACTTAGTAAGCAATCATAAAATTCAGGCTTTTCTATAAGCAAAAAGACATTTGTTGTTCATAAATGTGTGTGTATATGTGGATTCACAGTATATTAAGAATTTCAGTATTGATTGATATAGATTACTGCTGCTTCATTTGGTCTGGAACATCCTAGTCAGTTCTTTCTTGAAAGTCGGAAGCTTAGAGGAGGCATGGAAGAAGTTAAGCAAGAAAGTGAATAAACTTTAATTCTACACCACTTTTTAAATCCTTAATGACAATTTATAATATTATTATATAATGTGTATTATCAAGAAATAGATCTGAAAGTTTGATTCCTGATTTCTTCTACTAGAGAACAAGTTCTCAGTGGTCGTCCTATCAGTGTAGATGATGTTGCTGCTATGATCTAAGAATAGATACAATAGTGAACATTATTGAGTAGCTAAATATACTTCAGCTAACTACATCAAAAATAGGTATTTTGTATTTCCTTACTTGGGCAACAACATAATCTCCTGTTTTGTATAGACTCTTGGCCCCAGCCAAGACTGTTCTTATATTTCCATCAGTATGACCTACAAGATCATTTTCATCTCTCCTGCTTATCTACACACACACATCTCTTGTAACAGATATCATGATGAGTACTGGTATGCTCAAGATAGCAGTAACAGAGAATGATTAAATCTTAAATTAATGAGAAGTTAATTTGCACATCTTAATACTAAACACAGTAATGCACTTTATGTTATCAAGGAGGGGGGGGGGTGAGTGAGGGTAGCTGTAACTACTTAGCTATAGCTGATTTTCTTCAAAACAACCAGCAAGAACAGCCATAAATGTGGCTAAATTATGAACACTTTTACACATTCAGATGTGTGCACATGTGATTATGTATGTTGACTAAATAAACGTATCAACTTGTCTAGCATGTTTTACCTTCTCTACAAGAACTATTTGATGAGTTCCTACGAATCTCTGATTGGTCTGTGCAGCTGTCGAGTAAAAGAGATCAATGATCTCTCTCAGCCTTTTCAACTTCACTTTCTCAGGAACATCATCTTTCATGCGGTGATAAGCATGAGTTTTCTACGGCAAGATAACAAAAACACCTACACTGTATACTATACCTTCCCAACAGTTCTTCATATCTAACACTGAAATACAACTTTTCCCTTACATTAAAGTTTACCAAAGCCAAATTAAATTCTATTTCAATCACCTAACATTTGCTTACCTTCCTCATGCTGTAAGCAAACATGTAAGCAATGTCATATTGAACTAATTTCATCAAGGACACAGTGTCTTGATGCTCCTCTTCTGTCTCTCCACAAAACCCAGCAATAAAGTCACTGGACAGCGTTACATCTTTAAAAGTATACAGCCATCATAACTAACATGAGACAGACTCATAGTTAAAAAACACAAGTATAAAAAAATAAGCACACACATCAATTAGTGAACCTAGCCAGAAGACAATATTTGCCAACAACAAGAAAAAGGAAAATAATAAATATTATCCCGACTATACACAAAAATGAACAGTTTGTGTGTGTATATATTGCTGACCTGGCATTATTTTGCGAGTAGTTTCTACAAGATCTAAGTATGCTTCACGAGTGTGTCTAAAATGATCAACATAATATCTTTCAAACAATTGAAATAAATTGAAATATAATGCATGTACATGTGAAGTAAGAATACATCCCATGATATTACTTTCCAATATAAGGGGCCTTATAAGATAATATTTTTTGTTAATTTATGCTAAAATACTGTTATCTTACCCTCTTCTCATTCTCTTCAGTACTTCCGTGTTTCCACTTTGCACAGGTAAATGAACGTTCTTGCAAATGTTGTGACTTTCTTGAATCATATGAAGCAACTATAAAATGAACAAAACCTTAACACTAGCAATAACATGTATTACATAGTTTAACTATTTCTTATAGGATACCTCATCTGGAAAATCCTTAGGATGTGGTGAAGTAAATCTGATTCGCATTTCTGGATCAATCTGAAAACACGAGCAAAGAAAGTATCTGTGAATACAGACATACATAGCTTACAATAAAAAAAGTTATTCCACACTCCCTCACTGACCAGCACACACACACATACTGTATATATGACATAAACATTAAAACTTAATGCATTAATGTATTTGATACCCTCAGCACACATGTGTGGGAGGGTTATAGTAGTCGTCCTGTCTATTTGTCAAGCTCTGACTTTGGAGATTACTGAAAATTAGCAGTTGATTTAGGCATGAACTTATTCAAAACGACTATAGACCTATTGTGCTACTTTTTTAATTGCACACAAAAGAATAAAAAAAAAAAGAAAAAAAAAAAGTGAGATGCACAAATTTGGGAAGAAAGTGATAAATCATGGTTGTCTTAGCTATGAAGGAAAAAATATATTTTGCGAATGGTTACTCTATCCCCATCTCAAGAAGCTGGACATGGAGAATTAGTTGTGTTAAGGGGCTCTCCCACACCCCCAGCCAGACATTTAACAGCTGTTTTGACCAGGTTAGCTTGTAGAGAAAAGTAACTGGGGAACTGGTGTATTTCAGGGTGTAATGAGCTTGTGCAGTTCTCCCCACTGTGTTCATGACCATGCCCGATGAACCTAAAAATCCTATTGAAAAGTTATCTAGCATATAATACATATCACTCTGTTCTGATTTAGACTCCTAACTTCTGGTGTAAACTTAATAAAAAGTACCTTTGATACTTGCTCCAGCAGGTGAGTAAACCGTAACCCTCCTTCTTTATTTCGATATATACTTCTAAATCCACGACTAAGCTTCGTCTCCTCAGAAGTCAAAGTTAACTGTGAAGTATCTCGATAACTGTTGACATTTTGACCCAAAAGAGTGACTTGTTTAATACCCTAAATTAAACACAAAGAAAACTACATAAAGGTAAGCATTATATCAAGTGCCCAAAATCTAAATGTATCACATATCTAACAAATACCCGCCTCTGCATACATGCAGGTATAATCACATGTATCTAGCATACACATTACTTATGCAACACAAGTATCCACCATATCAATGTATAACATTTATTTATTGGCAAAAACTTTTTTTTTTCATTCCTAGGGAACAGACTATTCTTTGGTCTTCTAATTATTGTCTAGTTTATTTTAGAAAAAAAAAATCCACGAACACTGATTTAAGTAGGCTGGCATGTGTTTACAGAAATGCAGCTTTACCAACTATACCTCACCTGGGATGATGTTTCTTTCTTTTTATTTCTTTTATTACCACAATCCTATAGGCTGGTGAAGATAGTAAGCATACTTTCCTCCGATATTTTCAATAATTATTAATACAAGTAACTGACTGATGCAATAGTGCCCAAAACCAACATAATTTATTCCTTTAAACACCAAATACTGCATGTAAAAACGTAACACTAACTAAATTGTGTATTAGGGAAGTTCACCTGGTCAGAGAGTTTCCTGATTTCTTCCAATATTGAATGGACTGGTCTACTTCTCTCTTGTCCTCGAGTAAAAGGAACAATACAGAAACTGCACATGTTCTCACAACCTCGCATAATGGACCTAACAAACAAACATAATATACATACCAACATGGAATATGAACTGGCCAGAGGGAGTACAGCTAGTTTAGATCTCCACATAGTCTAAATAAATACATGGGTGTGGCCTGCCTCTCCCTTCTCCCCTCCCTCTACACACACCCACTTCAAATATGAACTCCAAGTATAATACTAAACAAAAACAAGAATTACTTGGCTTAACTTCATAATTGAACACAAACCTAACATGATGATATGGAGATACAATAACATGAAAACTTGAAAAGAAAATTATTATAATTTTTTTAAACTAAAATGGCTTGAATAGTCTCAGTGGCACTTTTTCTCATTGCACTCTTTCCATAAATGAAAACCACATAATCCTTGAGCCCAGTGCATAAGTTGATTACATGTGTATATACTTGTAGAATTAGCAACTAATACCAAAATGACCATACCAAGAGCTAAACTCAAAGGGAATGAATAGAACAAGTATCCACGGATATAATTCACGTCATCGGACAGCTTCAACCAATGATCAGCCACACATGAAAAAGATACACAAAATTGACAAAACGCACGAGTTCCTGGACAATGCATAATTTTCCATACAAAGCTACTTTGCCACAATACATAAAATGATAAAAATAGAACAGTTGCAATGTTTCACATCCCATTAACATTATCCGTATTGAGCACATTATACTTTTATTGATGGATACTGAAAAGAATCCGATGTCATTACAACCACACACTGAATTTAGTCAGGGGTTAGAGAGGCACAAGTTAAGGAACAAGAGGTAATAAAGAGTCATTTTGTTTGAACAAGTCTAAGTACAGAGTCAATGTGGGTGACATCGTGTGTCAGTAACTCAATGGAGGTAGCCTGTGTGAGGCCCAAGGTCAAACTGTAGACTCAAAACTCTTACATGTGACAGTTTTAGTTTGTTCGTATTTTGTTGTTGTTTTTTTTTTCAAATGTAAAAGTCAGTGTCCAGTTGGTGATGACATCTCTTAATCACACTATCACCTGAGCAATTAATTTACCAAGCCTTCAACATTTTCTTTTACCTCAAGTTTTAATGGAGTTGTACCAATACTTGGTGTGGTCTTACTCCATTTCATATGTCTAATTGTTTAGTAAAACATGAGCAGTATGAAGCATGCAGCTTTAAAAAACAAAACAAATAAAAGATGTGCTGTGCAGGTAAGTGTACTTTCAAATTGTTCATGAATATTGTGGATTTGCATCACTGGTGCTCTAGTTATTTACACAGTAAGAATTAACAAAGTCAGTCAGAATAGACTAAACTTTGCCTGGCCCATAAAGTAATCACAAAACAATCACCAATTTCAGATACTCTATCACACGTGCCACTAATATGCCACATGTAAATCTATATGCACCGACAATAGGTTAGAATTTGTATAGTGTCTCACACTTCACTGTTCTCAGTCACCTATTACATATTAGTTTTTAAGCAAGTGAGATCCTATCAGAATGCACAAATATAAACTAATAATACGTGTGTGTATGTACACATGTATGTATGAATGTATATATATTAAAATATAATATGTGACTGGCTATGAGAAAACCGACCGTTGTGACAAAATTAAAAAAAAAAATCGATTTTATTTGGTAATCCTCTAGTTTTAATGGGTCAAAAGCGCTTACTGTTCGTTCTTTAGCTTAATGTGTATCCGCGGGCTATACAAACACTCAGAAAGCCACGAGGTGTTAATAAGATTTTCCTGGGAAAGGTCGACCTCACGGCCCGAGTTTTTGTGCGGAGTTATGGCTTACTGCTCCTCCAAGACTTTGTGAAAAAAGTTGGTAAGCTTTTAGGCTTTAGCTGCTAGTCATACTCGGTAAGCTAGAGTTTTTGCTGTAAGCTATTATTCCTTCGGCCATCTTTTCTTTAAGCTTCCGTGGGTATTGTCATAGAAACGGCGACCCGCATTCTCCAAATGCAACTGGGTGCAATTCGAATGAAAGACCGCCATAACTAAAACCCTTTTTTTTCCCCCTAAGAAGCCTTCGCTCAAATCAGCCAAAATTTTAACCTGGGGTAGTTTGATAGTAAAGGTTTCAGAAAACTCAAAAAAAATTTTTTTTTTAAATCGAGGTAGATTGACTTTACCGCGTGTTTACTCTATTTTAATTTATTGTCACAACGGTCGATTTCTCATAGCCAGTCACATATATAACATTGTAATTATATAATGTAATACATTATTATATATACATACATGTACACCTCGTGCTTCTGAGTGTTTAGCTATAAGTAGTTCATGTGATAGAGTAATGAATGTAGCTAGCATTACAGTAGACAAAAAACAACAACTGAAGATTCATACCGGTAATATTTAGCTATTTTTCAAGCACTAGAAGACGTCATAGCACTTACAAATTTAAGCATTGCCAAAAATTATATTCAGGTTTCAACAAAATTAGGTTTGACTTCCTTTTTTTTTTTCACATGCAGCTCGCAGTAGGCTTTCTATACATTAGTACCAGCAAGATACAACTCACTAGCTTGTACATACTATTAGGCACAGTACAAAGTCAATGAAACAACAAGAGGAACTACAATAACAAAATCAACCTCAGCAAACTTGCATTCACTAAGAATCATTTTACAATCAATCATATCTATACTGCTGTATTAATATTCTGGTTAAATAGATGGGATATGATTGCCATTTATTGAAAATTATAAGCTAATCATTTGAATACATTTGCCACTAAATTTTGTACACTTGTTATCGCAATCTATTATAAAATACAGCAAATTAAACTGTGCTGAGTCATAGTAATTTGACCAGATAATTGGCAAAGTGTACTCACCCCCACTATTACTAGATCGTGCATACTTAGTTTGGTGTATACATAGTACAAGCTGATGAGCTGGGCAATTCCGGCGTGACGGACGTACAATTCAGACACTATATTGTGTTGTAATTAGTTGTGAAAAGATCAGTTCTACATTTACTACCTTACAAACAATAAAGGTTTGTCCTAACTAGAGGTTAGTCAAAATAAATCTCACTTTCATATCACAGGGGAAGGGCTGGGCCTTCTTAAAGGTGTGTGACGGACGTACTCAGAAAAAAACAAAAATTTGGGTTAAGAGCGTTCAAAGCCAAAACTCTGTGAAGTTACTAGGATTATTGTTCAAATTTTTTTATTATTTTCCTTATTTGCACTTAATAGTAATGCTTACTATGAAAATATTTAGTTTTTTAATTTTTTTAATTGAAATAATTGTCATTAAGTTATGTGACGGACGTACATAAAAATGTGACGGACGTACATAT
>WLWI01000587.1_pt1 | contig 32807 bp, 48 predicted proteins | sample 6701501 | NCBI WGS metagenome assembly WLWI01 (sample SAMN12718690, study PRJNA515312) | sponge metagenome | isolation source: marine sponge | host: Mycale hentscheli | place: New Zealand: South Island, Marlborough, Capsize Point | collected 2014-11-01 | reverse complement strand
CATCAGTTGCAGTTCCAAGAGCATCAATTTTACTTTGTGCTTGTTCTCTTGAGTCAAATTCGTATTTTGCTATTCTCATTACTTATTTATTTTAACTTTTGGTTATAACTATTAGTTATTATATTATTTACTCTTGTTGTTATTATAGGTGTAATTGTTACACTTGTGTTAATGCTGCTAATTCGCTATTTGATAATCTTGTGTTGTATACTTTAGTATTTTTTATACCATCTGCAAATTTAAAAGTATCGCCATTAAATCTTTCTGCAACTAAAACTTGTGATGTTGTCGGTACTGCTCCAGAGTTATCTGTTCCAATTTGCACACCATTAACATAAAGAATAAAATCATTTTGTTTATATGCAAAAGCCACTTTATAAACTCCATCTGTTAAGGTTTGCCCAATAATATATGCAACTGTTGAATTACCTACTTGCACAAAAGGATAAAATCTGTTTACTCCTCCACTTTGTCTTTCAATACCTAATATTATTACGTTTTGCAGATTTGCAACATTATTGTTTAGAGTTATTATACCAACTATTGGAGAACCCGCTTCTGGTTTAGATTTAAAATCTATTTCAGCAAATAAAGTTCCCTCTGTTTGTCCTATAACACCATCTGGAACAGTTTGACTACAACTATCAGCCAACCTCGTCACAGCACTACCTTGTGTGTTTATCAGACTTGTGCTATAATTTCCGACTTCTAATTGTGAGCCATAGATGTAAACACCACTTGTTCCATTACCTTGATAAGCTGATGTGGATTCTGTATCTGAAACCCACAGTTCTAATCTTGCTACTGACGAAACAGTATTACTTATACTAATTCTATACCAACCATTACCAACCGATTCTATGCTTGAATCATTTGGAGTCCCTTGAAAAGTACCACCTAAAACACCATTTTCTATATCGTACCATCTACCAACAATAGAGTCTGCAATTCTCATTAATACAAACTTTCTTCCATTATACTTTACATATATCGAAATACTAGCATTTGGAGATGCAGAAACAGTTGCAGTTTGATACATTCTATGTATTGAATTATTCGTATCCTCAACTAACTTATAAGCATTAGTAGTTCCATCGGGCGATGTAAAACCTTGTACTTCTTTTACTGATAAGTTGTCTATTGAGCCATTTCCATTACCATCTGAATAAATAACTAAATTAGTAGATGATGTTGGTGTATAATAATATGTGTAAGTTTCAGAAGATGGCGTGGTTACTTTTTTACCAAAATTACTACCATCATATGGTAATATTATTCTATTACCCGATACAAAAGTACATTGCACTACAATTTTATAAGTTTTGCCTACTTCCCAAACGTTAGCTTGATTAATAACACCTCCATTTGAGTTTATTATATTTAACTTACCGCCACTTATAGTTGTGTTTCCCAATTTATTCCAATAACTATCAGTATCAAAACCTCCATTTGTTATTACCTCACTACCCGCAGTACTTGGGTCTCCTTGAATAGTAGCACCACTCTTTGTCCAATAATTACGAGGAAAGTCACTAGAATAAGTTATTAGGTTAGTCCTACTCGGCTCTAACAACATAGCACCTTTACTATCATCTTTATAATCTACTCTAGGCTGTCCACTACCAACAGTTTCAATTAAACCCTCTTTATTTATAACAGTAGCACTTGATGCTCTACTAAAATCAAATGGTAAAGGTTTGTAATTACTATTTTCATCATTATAGGCAAGGATAGTATCTTTCTTACCATACCATTCTCCGTTACCAAATTTTAATGTGTTCATCTTATAATGTGTTTAAGTTTAATTCTGTTACTAATTCGTTTAATGAACGATAACTTGTAAGTGTTTCTAATTCTAAATCTGTTAGTGCCGTATCGTAGTAGCCAATTTCTTTTGTCTTTCCGTAGAAATTATCCCCACCATCTCCTTTATCAAAATTAATTTGTGATAATCCGCTTGGCATTGCAGCTGTTGAGTCTGTGTCTGTTTCAAATCCGTTTATCCATAAAGCAACATCATTTGCCTTGTATTTAAGAGCTACTTTACTAAAAGTGGTTGCATCTGTTACAGAACTATTTTCAAAACTTTGCGTTGAATTTCCAGCACGAACAGATTCGTAAATAGAATTTGCATTTATAGAAATTTGTATTCTATCGGTTTCGCTATTATCATTTATAGTAATTGTTTTATATGTAGAATCATCAGCAAGTGCTGCTATATCAACAAACAATACTCCCTCACTATCATTAAACACTTCACTATTACCACTTCCATTAGCAGTATCAGCTTGTCTTGTAACTGATGAGCCAGAGGTTGGGATGTAGGAAGATGCTACTGAACCCTTTTCTACTTGAAAACCATAAGCCAAAAAATCTGCACTTGATGATGTTGTACCATTTAATAATAAAAATTGAGGAATAAAATCACTTGCAGTAGCAGTAAATGTTAAAGTATGTCTAACCCACTCATTCGTTAAGGTTACCAACTTAAAACTTCCAACTGTATTATAACCATCAACAATTGATATGGTAGGTGTTCCACTTAAAGATTTTAACCAAACACTTGCAGTACATTCTCCAGATGTTATGGGTAAAACTTGATAAACTTGACTAACAGTACTTGAAGAATTAACTGTTAATTGTATTCTGTCTGCGACTGTATTGCTATAAGCACCTTGTTCATAATCAGCAGTTACTGCATTTGGACTTAATGATGAAAAACCAGTTGACCAACTATCTATAGATTCAGAATGTTTAACATAATTAGTAGCACTATTCTCTAACAAAAGAACACCATCTGCACTATCTGTATAATCTATTCTTGGTATATTATTACCAACTACTTCTATTAATCCTTCTTTGTTTACTCTTGTTGCAATACTATCTCTAGTAGTTGTAAAAGGTAGAGGTTTATAGTTATTATTCTCGTCATTATAAGCTAACGTAGAGCCTTTTTTGTTCGCCCAAGTCCCATTACCAAATTTAAGTTTCTGTGCCATATCTATTCTATTGTGTATAATTGTCCTTCTGCCATATCTGTAAAAGATGTCCAAGACGTTAGTTGTTCTAGTTCGCTTTCTGTTAATGCTGAATTGTAGTATTGTAGTTGTTTTACTTTACCATTAAAATCGCTTATATTATTATCATTTATTATAAGTTCATCTAGCGTATTACTTGGAAATATTGACCCTGATGTGCTTGCATTTTGTTTTATACCATTTACATACAAAGAAAAATCATTTGCCTTATATTTAATAGCATATTTTGAAAATGTTGTTATATCTTGAGGTAAGTAACTGCGATTATATTGAGTTGAGCCTCCTACTGTTACCCTTGCAGTTATACTATTTGTTGAATGTAAGAAAAATTGTATCTTATTGTTAGATGTACCATCTGATAAACTTAAATCTTCAAAACTATTTGTATTAGATAGTGCTGCTATCTCTACCATCAAAACACCTTCTGAATCGTTAAACGTAGATGCATCTCCAGAGCCATTAGCAGTTTCTCCATTACGAGTTACTGCACTTCCGTTGGTTGGGATATAGCTTGTTGGATAAGAGCCTTGTTCTATTTGTGCGCCGTATATGTAGACACCAGATGTTCCATCTCCTTGATATGTTGTTATTACGCTTCCAGATGTGTAAGAATCGTCTAAAAGGAATAAACCCATAATTGTCGATGTAGTTGTAATATCATTAAAAGATATTCTAAACCAACCATTAATTAGTTCTTCTATTTTTGCATCTGTACCATTTTGTTCTATTACGCTTTTATTGGTTAAATCAAAGGAAGCATACCTACCTGTTCCATTTGATTCTCTCATCGCTAACTTTGTTTTTCCCGCACTTTTTACAAACAAACTAAAGTTATTGTTTACTGCTGAAACTGATACTGCCGAAGAATAAGTATAATGAAGTGAATTGCTTGTATCTTCAACTAACTTAAAAGCATTATCAGTTCCATCAGGCGAAATAAAACCACTTGTTTCACTAACTCCAGTTTTACCCCAATAAGCATTATCAAACGCTTCTGAATATGTTATTAAATTACTCCTCTGTGGCTCTAATAATAAACTAGGACACCCATTTACAACACCATCAATCAAAGGATATTCAAGTCTAGGAACATTTGAATCAACTGTTGTTATTAATCCGTTTTTTGCTATTCTTGTGGCTGAGCCACTTCGTGAAAAATCAAAATCTCCTACTCCATTAGTAGGAAATATAGAATAAAGTTTTTGCGATTTGTAACCACTAGGGATTAATAAAAGACTTGCTTGATCCGCTAAAGACATATTTTTAAAGTTTAATTTATTATGTTATTTTTTACAAAGACAATTTTGATTGTACGCAATCAACCGCCTCAATTGTTCCGCCGTCAGCAATAACTCTTGCAACGTAATTTTGAACTATTAAAGAGTAAAAAATACTTTTTTGATTGATTTGTAAATTTAATCCTAATCCAATCATATACTTTTATCTTAAATAACAAATAACCTTACCACTTGCAACGCTAACATCATCAAAGTTTCCATAAATAACAACACCGGTACTCATAGATAACGAACTTATTGAAGTATCGCCTCCTATTGTATCAATGTCGCAAGATATTACTGAGGATTCTATTGCTTGTATTGCACAAAAGTTTTCTCCCGCTAAAGATGTAGCTGATGCAGCAATTACTCTTAAACCCTTGTCTCCGAATGATAATTTTTGAAATTCACTAGAATAATATAAATCTGACGCCATTTTTTTTATTTAAATTTTATATTCACAAAAATACAAAAATTTAAATTATTTATTTTAGCCATTTTTTCTAACGGCAGAGCCAAAGAAATATCCGAAAATTGATAATACAATTCCTTCACAAATTCCTATAAGATGAATCCAAACTTCTTTGTTAGATTCCGGGATTTGTAAATATACAATCGCATAAATAATAAAAGCAAAGGCGCCTAATCCAATAACACCGGTCAAATTAAACATAAAGTCAAAGCCTCCTGATTTAGCCTTTTCAACTTCTCGTTTTCTAGCCGAATCTCTGTCTGCAACTTCTAACTCATATAACTCAATCAGTTCATTGTGCAATTGTGTTTTGTCCTGACTTGTCAATTCAGGCTCGTTGTCAATTAAGTTTTTAACAACTCCTAAAACTCCTTTTTGTGGAAGTATATCGCCAACAAAACCCGGTATTTTTTTAAGTATAAATTGACCAACTTTTGTGTCTTTAAATTTTTTCTTTGCCATTACTCAATATATTTATATTCATCAAACGCATTAAAACTCGGACAAGCCTTTTCGCTAAAATCCCTATGGCCATAAATAACCGCTTTAGAATGCAATTTTTTTAGTGTTTTTAACAAGATTAAAAGACTTTCTTTTTGTTGTGGCGTTCTAGTATCTTTAGCGTCTAAACATTCGTCTAAACCTCCAATATAACAAACCCCTATTGACATTTTATTTTGCCCTCTTGAATGTGCGCCAATTTTCTCAACATTTCTACCATAGGAAATTGAGCCGTCTAAGTGGACAATGTAGTGATAACCAATATCAGAAAAACCTCTTTCTAAATGCCAACTCTTTATTTCTTCGGCGCTTGTTTTTCTACCCTCCGGCGTTGCACTACAATGTATAATTATTTTGTTTATTTGTCGCATTGTTTTTTTTTAGAAATTAGATATAAGCGTAATTAAAAAATTCTCAACTGTTGCCGTTGCTCCTGATTTATCAACTTTAACTTGAATTTTACAACCACTTGTTAAAATATCTGTATGTGTAAATAATTGAGTAGTTCTTGAATACCTTACTAAATCATTATTATTTGCGATATTATCGTGCATAAACTCAACACTTTTTCCAGTATCAGGAAAATATAAACGTGCGTCTAATCTTGTATTTGATGCTCCGGCGGTTATATCGAAATCGTTTCTTACAATCATAACTCTACCGGCTCCAACTTCAGAAAAATCTAGTGAGTTAGATGCTGAGTTCCATAAGTCGCCAGTTACAAAGCTAGGTTTGTATGTTGTTATTGTTCCGCTTCCGGCCTTGTCATTTGTTAAATCTGTCCAAACGTTTTGCGTTAGATTTATTGGCGTTGTCGTAGTTGCTGAATCTTCATAATCAACCCATCCACCTTGCGAATCATACAAAGCATTTACTGAATTTTTTATTTCGTTTATATTGGCAGCAGTTACCTTATTAGCTTCAGGAAGTACTGAGGTTTGATTGTCTGATTTTGTTGAGAAAGTTATTTTAGCCATTATTTATATTTTATGATTGTAATTCGTTTTGTAATTCACTTTGTAAACCTCCAACTGCGTTAATTTGTTCAATCTTGTTTGATAGTTCAATTATACCTCTAAAATAAGTTGAATCTGCTAGATCATCTTCTAAATAGGTAACGCCATTGTTTACACTTGTATAAACATTAAATCCGTTAGGCGCTAAATCAATATAGTTTGCATACCTAGTTCTAACATTTTCAAGGCATTGTGAAACCATTAAATTTGTGTCTAATTGTCCGCCATCATCTGAATAGAATTTTGAAATGCATTCTATTCGTGTTATTGTTTCGGTTATGAATGATTGTTGATTTTGGTCTGTTTCGTCTGTTGAAACTGAATAAACTCTAATTAATGGATAGGTTGCATCCGTTGGAATACGATTGTAAACCGGTACGGCGACATTGTTAATTAAAACATTGCCGTTTAATTTTGCAATAATTGCTTTCCTTACATAGTGAATCGCCTCTAACATATTATTTTATTGCTTTTTTAATTTCGCCATTTAAACGAGTTAATAATTTTTTTAATCCTATTCTAGCAGAGCCAAAGAAAAACGGCTGAGGTTTCATATAACCCGGCTTTGAGCCTTTAAATTGTGCTGCGTAACTCTTTGGTATTCCTAGTTGCAGCATATCATCAAACGTTACAAAAGCACCCGTTCCAAATTCTACATAAGGCGCATATTTTGCTCCGGCTATAACCTCCACAGTTTTGCCTTTCTTTTCCGCCCTTATTGACTGCCTTAGCGTACCCTTATCAACTGGCGCTGCTCTTTTTGCAATCCTAGCTATATCCATTCCGGCCGAGCCTAATTCTCTTGATAACGTATTTTTATCAAAGGAACGCAAATTGTCTAACTTTTTTTTAAGTTGTGACAAATCTGATTGGTCGATTTTAATATTCATTTTATTGAGATTTTGTTGCTAATAATTTAGTATAAAAATCTAAATCAAACTCATACTTTTCATTTATACGATAATTCTTTGTACCACCCTCCAATGTAAATATATCTCCTAACTGAATTAAATCTGCGGTATTTTTACGCATCATTATTTCAATCTGAATGTCTTGCGTTCTTTTACCTAGTTTGTCGCTTATATCTCCGCTAATTTGCTTTAAATTGCACCATACAGTTGCAACCTCTGACAAAGTAGAAGTAAACCCGCCAAATTCATCAGGCGACTTAACTAATCGCTTTATTGTTATTTTAGAATCTAGTTTTCCGGCGTCCATTAAATAAACATAGTTTTATAAGACGTTAAAATTTGTCTTGTTGATGTTGGTATTTCTGAAACATTATCTTGCTCAGTAATAAAATCCGCCCTATTATCGTAGTATGTTGATATAAGTTGCAACATCGCTTGTTTCACTAAAGAATCGTTTATTCCTAATGTTACATAGGTAATTTTAACTCTCTCGGCAGAGCCTCCATCTAATTCAATAGTTTCATTATCTAAACCAAGTATTTCATAGTCAGTTGTAGCCGTTCCGTCAATAGTTACCTCTGATATACTAGCAATAGGGCCAAAAGGTAAATCGAATAAACCATTGGTTGTATCTAAGTAATACGTTCTATTTTTTGGAACAATATCTCTTGAAATATAATTTTCGCACCATATACGAGCCTGAGAAATCATTGCAGTAATTAAATTATCGTCTGCGCTTGTGTCAATACGTGCGTAGTCTTTAACATTTTGAGCCGTTAATATTTCATTCCCGGTTGTTGCGTTGATTTTAATTTGTCTCATCTGATTTGATTTCTTTATATTCAACCTTTAGTTCTTTAGTCTCAAAGTTTTGCTTCTCTTTCTTTTTAGATATCTTAGATCCTAAACCTTTTTTTATCCAGTTCTCAGCAGTATTTGCGTCTAACTCTATAACATCGCCCTCATTGTAACGCTTGGCTCCTTTTAAAATGGATTGTTTTATTTTTAGTTTCATATTATGAATATTTTTGTAAAGATAAAAAAAAAGCGCCACATTAGTTTGCGACGCCTTTTCGTTGGAAAACAAAATTGAAAACATTTAAAGTTCTGCAAAGTTATTAAAAAATTTTAAATATTTAGGCGATGTTAATTCAAATGATTTTCGTTTGCCGTCATTTTTTAAAATAAAGAATCCGTCTTTATCTCTGTAATAAATAGCAAAAAAATCTACGTCTTTTTTATCATAGCATTTTTTCTTTGTATCTCTTAAAAAAACTCTTGTTCTGTTTTTGTGATTATTAACTGACTTGATTTGTACTTTAAACAACCCTTTAGGCGTTTCAATGATGCAATCATATCTTGAAGTGTGTAATAAAGGAAAAGAAACAAAAAAGCCTTGTTCCATTGCAGTAGTTGCAAACTTATATTCAGCTAAACATCCAATTTGACTGCTATCCATATTTGTAAAGATAACAAAATAAAAAAAAACCCACGTTTTAACGTAGGTTAGTAATCAATAAAAAGCATTTAGGCGCTATCTATTGGATGCGTTTAAACAACTAAAACAACAATAGTGTTTTCCCAAAGAAACATCAACACCGCACTCCATACATTCGCTCCTTTGTTCTAAAGAATCTAAATGCTCGTTTAATTCGTCGTCAACTATACACATAACTTCTTTTTTTCTAGGTAATTAATCTCTCTTTCTAAACAAGTAATCGCCTTTTCTAAATCCTCAATCTCTGTGTCTTGTTTTTTTACTCCCGCCCTTACAATGTATTTAACGGCGTTTCCTCTAGCAAAGGATAAATTGTAATCGTTTGCAATATCTATGACGTCATAGTTGGCGCCATTGTCGTAGTGTTTTGGTGTATTGCTCATTATACGTTAAATATTAATCCGGTTAATAATCTGACGATAAAATAGCTAGGCGCTAAAATCAATACTAATGTTTGAAGTTTTTTCATTTTGTTTTTATTTGTTTTAATTATACATTTCTTTAGATTCAAGATTTGCTTTTATGTTGTGGGCGTATCTTGAATATTTGTAACCCTTGGTTACGTACTTGTCGGTCTCAGTGTCGTAAACCTTAAATAAATTGTTGTCGATGTGTACTTCGTATCTTTCCATAAACCAAAGATAAAACCTTTTTTGTAATTAAAAAAATATTTTCAGTTTTTTTTAAAGTTTTTTTTCATTTTATTTGTAAACCCTTGTAAATTAAGGGCATAAAAAAAAGCCTAGAAATTAATCTAGGCCTTTCAAAATAAATTATTTTAGTTATTATGGAGTCTCTAATGCTGCGATTGCAGTTGCAAAAGATCCATTTACAAACGCATTTGGTAAGTAGTTTGTTAAAGCAACTCTTTCGCTTACTCTAACAGTTACAAAACCATCTCTTACGTTAGTTCCATCTTCTCTAAAGAATTCAACGTTCACACCTTGTCTAACCCATAACTGAGTACCGATACCAAAGTTTCCAATTAAGAAACTTCCCGCAGCGATTGCAGTGTTCTGAATTACTTTTACTCCTGAAAAAGAAGGTTGTAATCCGTTATAAACTTGGTCTTTCAAGTATTTGTTAGTTGAATCTTTTAACAATAAGATTTTGTTAAAGTCAGTAGGATTTAACATAATACAGTCAGCGCTATAATTCAATAATGATAATTGATTTAATGCAGCAACAATAACGTCAAACTCATTTGCAGACTCAACAGACTGATAAAAAGCACCACTTGCAGAAACATCAAAGTCAGCTGCATCAGTAATGATTCCACTTAAATTAGCACCAGTTCCGTCTCCGCTTAATATTTGAGCATCTTCAACTTCTAAAAGTTTCTCAGGCGCTCTTGCAGAAAGGTATGATGTTAATTGAGGTGTATCAGCTAACATTTCTTCAGAAATACGGAAGTAAGTTCCGATTTTTCTTACGTTAGCATCAGCCGCAGTCATATCGAAATCAGATTGTCCTAAAGTTGTACCCTCAGCAGTTGCAGCGGCACCGTTAGAATATCCTGATTCTTTTACATATCTTACAACGTCAGATTGAGTTGATCCAGTAGCTAGTAATTGTCTTACGTGAACTGGTCTTGTTGGGTCAAATTTATAACCCGGTACTCTGTCCGCCGGAATTACCTCTCCGGTAAAATCGGCTGCAACAGTCATATCCGCTTTCAATTCAAATGATGCGCTTCTTGAATTACCTTTTGCAATTCCTTCTACCGCTCCATTATCCAACGCCTCTTTTAAAGCACTTTTAAAAGTTACTTTCTTTTGGCTATTGAATTGTTTTTTGTTTGCTACTTCCATAGCGTCTAAACGCTCGTTTAATTTAGTAGCCATTTCGCTAACTCCTGATTTTACAATCTCGTTAGCTTTTTCTACGACATTGTTTACAACGTCTGAATTAGATTTTTCAATCTTTGCGTCAATAGACTTGCTTATTCCGTCTATTTGACCTTTTAGTTCTTCGTTCATTTTTTTATGAATTTAATGAATTTAATAAATAATTATACACTTCGGAATCATTGTTTTTTACCTCAACATTCGGCGAAGTGATAATCTCTGTCGGCTTCGTGAACTCAATAAATAATGATTTTAATTTTAATACTTCTGCCTCAATAGCGTAACCCATCTCGTCTGAAATGTCGCCTTTGCGCAATAGTTTAGAAAGGCTATCGTATCGCTTAGAAACTTTTTCTAAATCTACGTTTCCTTTTACATCTAATATTTTGGCTTGGTCATTAGCTGCCAATGTAACGGCGCTAATTTCATATAATTTAACCTCGTTGATTTCTCTATAATCTCCCTTGTCTTGCTTTTGGATTGGCAATATACCTACACTATTTTCGGTTATTACTCCGCTTTTCATTAGTTCAACAACATCTTTTCCTAGTTGCGTTTTAGCAATCTCAGCAACAAAAACCAAACCTTTGTCATCCTCATAAAGTTCGGTCATTTTACCGATTGGTTGATTCATATCGTGTTGATATAAATATTTAACTCTCGAGCCATTCTCGGCGATTGTCTTTTTGTAAGCGCCTTTCATAATTATATCAGAATCAGAATCTTTGTTTCCAAAGAATGATCCGTACCCTTTTATGATTCCGGCTTTTTCATCCGCATCGATTAACTCTCCAACCGGAGCCGCTTTGTAAAGAATTGTATTCATATAGAAAAATTTTTGTAAATATACGATTTTTTAAATTTTAGTTTTGATTAGGTACACCTCTCTCAAATACTATATTGTTTTTTTGTGCCGGTATTGGTTTGTTGTGTTCGTGTAATGTGCCAACTCCGTAAGGAATACCATCAGGAAAGGCTAAACAATTTCCTTGAAACTCATTAAAATTTTTACAATTAAAACAGTTGTTTTTGTTTTCTTCTTTTAGTGTTGCCATTTTTGTTATTTTTTTAAATATTGGTCAATAATTTCTCCAACTAGCTTAGCGTATTTTGAAGGATTTGAATTTAAAGTATATTCTGTAAATGCTTCAGCAATAAATTCATCAAAAGAGTGTAAAGCATATCTACCAATATAAATGTCGTTATACTTTTTTATATTGTTTGAATTTCTTAAAGACCTAATTTCTTCATAGTATTTTTTTCTTATTTCTCTAATTTTATCTAAAGCTATTTTTTGATTTCCTGACTTCATAGAACTATGCAGTAAAACGTGCGTCATTTCGTGAACTGGCGTTGATAAAAACATTTTATCTTTGTCAATTGCTGAAAACCATCTATTAGTAAATTTATTTTCAATTACTTTAATTCTTGAATCTAAATTTCGTTTTAAATCTCCTAAATTTATTCTCGTTAAATTACCACTAACAGAATAACGCTCGACAAATCCATAAGTTCTAGCGCCACTTTTAAAAGATAATTTTACTGTTTGTTGATTCTCTAATGCTCCAAAATTATATTTAGAAAATAAATTACCAAGTAAACCATCAATTTTATTATAATCATCAATTGACAAACTTCTTGACGTTCTTATTGAGTTTACTTTTATATTAAATTGAGAAAATTTATTTATTAACTCCTCTTTAAATTCTTTAATACTCTTTAAACTAGATTGCGCTATTGCAGAAATATTCTCAACACCTGATGCAACAGTCGCTCCGACATCTGCAACAAAATCTCCTAAACCATAACCCGTCCTAGTTCCGCCACCTAAACCAAAGTTAATGTCAGTAATTTCTCCGGTCGCTTGTGCAGTTTCTTTAGGAAATGGCGCTATCGAACAACGGCAATTAATTACCTCACTAGCCGGGCCACTTGGATCACCCGGATACATCATTAAAGCACCCCCAACCATAAACGGCTCATTTTGAGGAACTGGCTCACTTGCACCCGCTTCGGCGTGTGTTGACCTAGTTCTGTCATCAAAAGACGCAACCCATTCCTTCATCATATCGGCCGCTGGGAATATTGTGTTTGCAGATTTTAAAGTTGCAAAATTCGCAGCACTTGTTGCCTCTGTTCTAACTAATCGCTCCGCTTGAAACGCCGAATACCTATTGAATTGGCTTCTTAAAATCCTAGTCTTTTCGGCAATACCTAAATTTTGAAAGTCAATATCAGTCATTAAATTTTGCGTAACTTTTTGAAGTGTTGCCTTTGCAGTTCCACTTACTAAAGTAACCCTTTCAGCACCTACGGCAGAGCCATAAGACGAAAAAGAATTTTGCCATTCACTAACATATTGATTTGGATTAACTCCCTTTTTTATGTATTTATCAAAATTTCTTGCATACCATTTGGCAAATTGTAAACCAATATCAGAATATAAATCACGATAAATTTTAAGTAATTCGCTTGTACTAAATAAAAGTTGAAATGATGTTTGACCACTAGACAAAAAAGATTCTGCTCCTTTATAGTATTGGTTTTTATAGTATCGCCTTACTTTAGAGGATTGCCTTTTTTCGGCTTTGTCCAATTCCTTTTCAAAAGCCTTTTGCCATTTGTCTTTGTCTAACCTCAATTAGTCGTCTTTTAACTTGTTTACTTCTCTTATTGCCCAATCAACACCGGCAGTTCCACCCCATAAGTTCCAAGCTACGTAGCCGTTGTCCTTCCAAGGCTCTCCCTTATATCTAGGATCAATCTTTGCGTTTTCTCTGTGACGATTAAATTGCGCCATCCTTTTAACAACATCTAAAGAAATATTTTCTCTGTTTGCGAGTTGCGATGCTCTACGCCAACCGACTTCTGTTCCGGCAGTAACAACATCACGTCCATACTTTTCACGCCATTCAATCATCCTTTTTGCGTTGTTAGTTGCAGATTGAGGATAATTATTATAACTCTCTGCCTTAATTATTTCGTTTTTTTTTTGACCTAAAAACTTGTTTACGTCTAAATCTATTGGCTCAATAGGCAAATCAATATCACTTGGATTTGTTGGAATTAAATTAGCCGGAATAAAATAATCGTCTAATTGAGTATTTTCCTCATCTTTTCCGTAGTTCATTGCAGAACGCTTTTCGTTTGGCGTAATCCACCACGCTTTAGATAATTGATTTACAATCTTTTCAGTTTCCTCTTGCATCTCAGGAATTACAGAAAAATCAAACTCAATACAAAGTTTGTCGCCATATTTAGGCGCTAACCATCTATTTAATTCGTCTTTAATTTTTATTAGTTCCGGAATAACTGCGTTTTGATATAATGCCTTTTTAGCCTCTTTCATATTGTTGTAAGAGGATGAATCTGTATTGTTTAGTAATTGTACCGGCACATTGTAGATGTTACATAAATCTTTTATTGAGGCGTTGTATTGTGCTATCAAAGAAACATCAGACGCATTCAAACCAAAATTAACCCAAGACATTTTGTTTGGAGTTATGATAATATCTCCGGCATTGTCTGAGCCTTGATGCTGACGCCTAAATTTATCTTTTAACTGTTGCGCTTGTACCTCGTTAATATCGCCCATCTCTGAAGTTAGTAAACCTCTTGCCGTTTGGTTTTGTAAATATTTTACTCCGGTTTGTACTGCTTCATTGTTTGTTGTTAATGTACGCAAACCCGCTCTCAATGGCGATTGCCCGTACATATGTGAGCCAGTACCATCATAGTAAGGATTGAAGTCTTTAATGTGGCAGATTTCTGATGCGTCAATGTATTTTGTTCCGTTGTATTCTAATTTGTATTGAGATACCGGCTCCATTATACCATTAGATATAATCTCCATCACTTGCGAGGGCATAACATACAACTCAGTAAATTTTCCAACATTTGCTCCAGTATCAGGGCCAATTCCGTAAATGTATCTGTTACCGGTTAATTTACCGAAAGCAATTAATTCAGTTAGCCAAGCGTTGTAAGATTGTGCCGGATTTGGTCGCTCTAATATTTTATGCAACTCAGTATCTTGTAATTCAACCAATGCGTTTTTTTGCAATAAAGACGCCTTTTGAATAGACGCTGAATCCATCATTCCTGAAGTTAAAGCCTTATATCTTTTGTAATCGTTTTCGTTTGTCTTTTCATAAACTTGAAACGGAATTGTTGTTGCCGCCTTTGTGATTAAATTAATCAAAGAATATATTGTTGCGTTTTTCTGATATCCTTCCGTAATATAAGAATCATCGTTCTCGGTATTCCAAAGAACAGAATTACCTAGCCAATTATAAATGGCTCTGTTATATTGCTCGTTTGTGTTTTGATTTTTTTTTGAAAAATTGAATCGGTCAAAGAAAGATGCCATATTTTAAAGTAATATAAAATTTTCGTAAAAATACAAAATTTAAAATTGTTTTTAAACTACAAAAAAGTTGTTAATTAAATTCCTTTCGATAGCGTAGGATGTTACGTCAATGTGTTCATCGTGTTTAGCGTTTGGAAACGTGCTAACTTGTTGTAAAAACGCATCATTCCAATTATCTTTAACTAGAAAAACCCTACCACCTTCAATAAATGGCGAGGATGCTCTCGCTCGTTCGATTTTGGAGTACCTAACAAAGTTTGTTTTTATTTCTGATACATTGTATCTAGTCTCACGCCTTAGTAGTTGCACAAGCGATTTTCCGGATGCTTTAGGCTCGACTAATATTTGTGATATTGGAACTCCGCACGATTGCACAAAAGAGGTAACAAAGTTTTTTAGTTCAGGCATTTCCAAGTACTTGTCAATGCTTTTAAATATGTAAAGATTGTCGCCACTTTTACCGCTGATTTGTATTCCCGTTGGATCGTTTCTTGTGTCTTTAGTATAAGCGCCATCAATGTACATTTCAAAAGATATATCGCTTGGTAACTCTGCTCTGTGTATAATATTAAACCAATCTTTGCGCCACTCTCCACCCTCAGGAGGCGAAGGCATTTGTAAATACTGACCACTAAAAGTATATCTGTCCGCTTGGCGTATTGCTTCAAGTTCCTCAAAAGAATGTTTTTCAGGCCATAACGCATTGTTATTGTCGTCTAATGCTGCTAACTTCAAATGATGCCATTGCTCTCCACTACCGCCATCTAATAAATAACCGCTCAAATCTTCCTCGTGCAGCCTTTGCATAATTACGATAATAGGAACATCCCTATCATTAACCCTTGAACGAATGGTTGTATTATATCGATTGTTTATAAACGACCGCCTAACGTCAGATAATGCGTCATCAGGTTTTAAAGGATCATCAATTATAATTGCTCCACCAGTACCCGCACCAAATCCGGTAATTGCACCCCCTGAGGATGTTGCATAAACTCCACCGCCTTGCGTTGTGTACCATTTCTTTTGTGATTGGGAATCCTTTTTTAGTTGTAGATTCCAAATTTTTTGGTAGGCGTCTGAATTAATATATTCTTTTGTCATTGAACTATTATCTAGCGCCAACGAATCGGAATAAGATAAATGAATAAACTTTGCCATTGGATTTTTAGCAAGTGTCCACGCAATAAACATTTTAACTGCTATTTCAGTTTTTCCGTATCGTGGAGGTATATTAATTATAAGGCGCTTTATTTCGCCGTTATGAACTTTGTGTAATGTGTTGGCTAATGTTCTATGAAACTCTGCTGCCTCGAATTTATTTCCGGTATTCTCTTTGAAAATATAACGAGTAAAAAACAAAAGCGAATCTTCACATTTTTGTTTAATTATTTCGTTAATACTCATCGTTTAGAATGTCGTCAATCTTTTTTCTTGCCTCGTTTGATAATTTGCTCGTACTAACCTCTGCGGTCATCTCTACTTCCTTACGTTCAATATAACCTCTTTTCTTGCCTTTAGTTTTTAAATAGAATATTGTTGCAGTAGTGTTGTCGTTTTCAATTTGCTTATGAAGTTTTGATTCTACAAAATCCAAAGTCAAATTTTCTAACTCATCAACAGACGCTCTAAAGTCTTGGTCATCTTTGTAATACTTGTAGAATGTAGACCTTGCACAACCAACTATTTTACACGCAGTTGTAACTATTCCGAGCGATTGCTCTAGCGCTTCTAAAAGATTCTTTTTTACTATGTACGAATTTGTTGTCATAACGCAAAGTTAAAAAAATATAAATACATAAAAAAACCCCCTATTTCTAGGAGGTTAATTAAATAGCTTATTTGAGTTTTTCTCACTTATGCACTATTCCACCACGTCTGATGTTTAACTTATATTTTAAAATAAATCTTCTAAATCAAAAGCACTAGACAACTCATCAATAGCATCATCAACTAAACCAATAGCACTATCTATTGCAGCCATTTTATCATCGTGTACTTGTGCAGCTTCGCTTTCGTGCCATCTTTCAGACCTTTCATCCATTGCCCATTCCATTGCTTCAAATTTGTCTTGCAATTTTTCTTTAATGTTGTTTAATTTAATTAGATTAGATTTCATAATTTCTATTTATTTACACACCAAAAGTAAAAGAATTTTTTCAATTACACAAGAAAAAACAAAAAAATTTTTAAAAAAATAAAAAAACCTCCCATTTCTGAGAGGTACAAACTTAAATTTTATGAAAAGAATTTTAAACTTGGTCGTTTTTAATTCTCTGCTAAATTATAATTTTTCTTTTAGTTGTGCAAATTTATTTACCACACAATTCGCAAACCTCTTTTTCTGAATCATTATCATCTTCTTGGCCTTCATCAATAGGTAAATCAAAAACGGGTAGATCAACACCCCATTCAACTAATTTTTGAACATCCCATTCATTTGCTAGTATATCCCAATCCCATTCTCCAAAGCCTACATTGTCTTTTACAATAAACTCTTGCTTTTGTTCTTCTGTCCAACCTTGTGCAATATCAATCCAAACCTCAAACAACCCGGCAGACTTACAAGCCTTTAAACGCATATTTCCGCCAAGAACAATCATATCTTCATCAACTACTATTGGCCTTTTCTCTAACATCTCAGGAAACGCCTTAATTGACTTAACTAATTTTTTAAATTTGGAATCTTTTATAAATCTTGGATTGTCCGGATTTTCTTTTACAGATGCAATGTTTACTTTTTTTTTCAAAAGAGTAATTATTTATCTTGTGTAAACCAAACAAAAGAAATTCCAACTACCGCAATAAAGAATTGCAGACAATGTTCTGTTTCTCCGGTTAAATCTGTTTCGCCAAAATCGTCATCCATATTAGAGTTCCAATAATTAGCGCCAAAGCAAATGCCAAATAAAGCAAAAATAGTTGTGTTGAAGTTTATGTTCATACTTGCCAGTATTTTTTGTAAATATACAAATATAATTCTATAACTTTTTTTTGTGCTTCCTCTTGTGTGTATATTTTTGGAGATATTTTATTGTCGCCATTTTCGTTTATTTCAACTTTCAAACCTTTTTTTGTAGGTAAAACGCCAACAGTAATATTGTTATTTATACACCATTGCATTGCCTTTCTATGTTGGTGTGTTTGCGGTATGTTTATTTTTTTATTTTTAGGCATTAATATATTGTTTTTATTATACTATTTGCTACTGCCTCAACAACATCAACTGTTACTGCATTACCACACATTTTGTATCTTTGTGTATCGCTTATTTTACCACTTATTCCGTACTTAGTCCAATTATCAGGAAAGCCTTGTAGTCGTTCACATTCAATAGGTGTTAATCTTCTTATTTTGTTTTCATTTATTACCTTAAAACCATTAGTTAATCCACTACGAGAACAATGCTGAGTAATAGTTCCGACTATATTTTCTTCTTTTACTTTATTGTTGTAACCATCGTAGATTACCGCCTGATTACAAGCAGTATCTAAAGTTTGGGCAACTCCTTTACCAACTCTACCTCTCCTAGTTCTTGAATTTGAATGTGAATAATTTATACTATCTCCATCAACTGCTTCCTCATAACCTTTTTTAGTACCTGAATTTATTTTTATTATCGGCTGACCACTTCCATCCTCTCTTGCTCTTGCGGGTATAGTTGGACAATCTCCGTCCTTTATTTTTCTAAAACCTTTGCCGTCATTGTGAGTTCTTAAAGTTCCTATTTCGACTTTTTGTGCATTGAGTTTACGTTCAATAAGGTAACTTCCGTTTCCGTCTGCTCCATATCTTGTTGTGAGGCAACAAGTGTTTGTTTGTTGTCTTTGTAGCTCATCAATCTGTTTACTACTTTCTCTGATAGGAAATACTTGTCCTCCGCTTCCGTTTCCAAGATATCCGACAAGGTAGATTCTCTCTCTGTTTTGGGGTAAAAACCACTTTGTATTAAGCAATTGCCATTCAAGTCTATAACCCCCAAGGTTGGTAAAGGCTTGGATAATTGCCCAAAAGTCCTCGCCATTGTTTGAGGAGAATGTTCCTTTAACATTTTCCCAGACAAAAAAACGTGGTCTGCACTCATCGATGAGTCGAATTGCTTCGGTAATAAGGGAGCTGCGTTGTCCTCCCATCCCTTTACGTTTTCCAGCAAGACTAAAATCTTGGCAAGGCGATCCGAAAGTGATTGCGTCAATTTTTGGTAATTGTGTTCCTCGAACATCTGTAACTGATCCGACATAATTTGAATTTTTAAAGTTATTTTTATAAACGTCTATTGCGTATTTATCTACTTCTGAAAAGTATGAGTTTACTTCAAAACCCGCTTTTTCAAAACCTAAGTGAAATCCGCCAATTCCACTAAATAAATCTAAGTGATTAATTTTAATTTTTTTCATTTGTTTTATTTTTAAAATGGTACATTATCATCGGTTATAACTTCAAACTTTTTTGTATTTAAATCGACATCCCTATAAACACCGCCGTTTTTAAAATCAGGCGCAATGTCAAAATCGCCTAGTTGTCCGTTTTCTTTTCGTTTAACTTTTTCAACATACATTTTAACAATGTCTGAATCAAATTTAGTGCGTTGTCCAATACATCTATAAACTATTAATCCGTTGTAGGCCTTATTAAAAAAGTCAGCAGAGCCACTTATATCATACAAAGTTGGCTTTTTATAGTTTCCGTTTTCGCTTTCTATTTTTCTAGGATGCGCCACTAAAAACAAATGTGTATTTGTTTGCTGACAAAATTGTGTGATTTCTGATAATACTTTTCCGATATAAGAATGGTCTCTTTGCGCTGAATGGTCGAGCATATTCCAAGGGTCAATAACACAAACATTTATTCCTTTTTGAAATACCAACTCTTTGAAATGGTTTAATATTGCTTTTAAAGTTAAATTTTCTAAATCTATTTTAACCCAATAAAAATGATCTTCAATAAAATCTTTTGTGTTGTTTAGTTGATTACTATCGCAATTAGTTTCGTTTAATTTATTAGCTATTCTTTTTATGTGTCCTTCGTATGGAAATGATTCAGGAGCAAAGATTGCGCATCTCATATCGTAGGTAGTTGCTAGGTTGCAAAATATTTGGTCAATTACATCAGACTTTCCTGAATTTGGTATTCCAGTAACAACTGACCACTCTCCTAAAGACATTTTAAAATATGTATCTGAGTTAGGTAAACCTATTGAATAGTTTTTAACTCCCGCCTCATTATAATTTAAAACCGATTGCCAAATATCATCAACATTCAAGATTCCTTCTAAAGGAAAGTTCTTAGCGCCTTTTATAACGTTCCTTAATGATTCGGCTCCCTTAGATATTAAAATCTCGTTAGCATCGTTATAATCGCCAAAATCAACGTATTTACAACGATATGCTCCAAACCTTCTTGCAAGTTCTTTTCTGAGTTCAATTCCCGGATTGTCGTTATCTGTGCAAAGTATTATTTCTTTTTTATCTTTAAAGTATTGCCAACAGTTATCTAAGTATTCTAGTCTTTGACTACCTTTAGACGCACCATTTGGAACAGAGCAAACAGAATAAATACCCGCCTCGTGTAAAGTTAAAGCATCCATTTCTCCCTCAACAATATAAATTTTGTCCATTTCTTTAATATTGTCAAGGCCATAAAATATAAGTTCCGCATTTGAAACCATTTTAAAATTCTTTTGCGAATCTCTATATTTTACGTTTACAAGTTCATTCTCTCGGTAGTAGTTAAAGTTTACGGCTCTACGCTTTGCGTTTACTTGCGGAAAATACTCCATTGATTGCCCAACCTTCCAATGTTTTAAAGTTGGCTCTGTGATGCCTCTACCCTTAAACCATTCAATAACTGGCTCCGAAATATTTAGTTTGATTTTTTGAGGTACAATGTATTCTTGCTTTTTTTCAAATTTTGTAGTTCCTCCAAACCCGCAGTTGTGGCAATTCCATAGGCCTTTGTCTAAGTCTACTGACAAACATTTATCACGTTTGTTTTTTCTTGTATGGCTACACTTTGGGCATTGTGTTTTAATTTTGCCGGTCGTTTTGTTGCCGACATCAATATTGAAGTCTTTAAATGTTTTCATTAAGTTTTGTTTGTTTTCGCTAAATTAAAAAAAATATTTTAATTTTTCAATTTTAATATTTGTTTTTTTAAATCATCAATCTTTTGTTGTTTTAACTCTGATAAAAATTTAAGTCTTAAAATATCTAATTTTGTTGGTATAAACCAATCATCAGGATATGTTACCTCTAAATATCTCTCTATCTCTTTTAATGTTTCCTCCATTACTTTAATTGTTTTGATTTGTTAATATTTATTGTCGCTACTTCTTTGTTTGTTAAATTGTTGTTTTCAAAGTCTGTCGTTTTTGGCAGAGGTTTTTTAAACCATTTTAATTTTAGATCCTCCAACTCAAATAAATAAATTCCTTTAGGTGTGCTATTTATGTAAATTGGAATATCGCCATACTTTTTTGATTCTTTTATTAGATATTCGTATTTAGGTTTTTCAATTATTAGTTTGTCATAATGCGCAGCTCTGCATTTTAGTTCAATTCTGTTTTTTGTTTCAATATCATAACAATCAGATTTTGAAAAATTATCACTAGTATCAACTAGCAAATTATAATAGTTTTTTGATAACCAATCAAATAAATCAGATTCACGCCATTTAGATAGGCTTTTACTTGTTGCCATCTTGAACGTATTTTTTTAATTCTTGAAACTCGTTTGTTTGCAATGTTTGTTTTATATTAAATTCATACAACTCTCCTCCTTTTGTTTTTGCTCCTAATTCTTTTTGACCGGTTGCCGGGGAAGTATAAATATAATATTCAATAATCCCTTTTATTTTGTTGTAGCCTATTGGTTTAGTTTTGGAGCGGTAATCATCCATAAACCTATCAATGTACTTTATGCCGTTTTTATCTGTGTTTCTTAATTTAAGAATACTTAAAAAGTTTTTCGCCCAAAATTGGTCATCTCTTAAATCTTTTGCCACGTTGTATACATCTCGTAAATTATATTTATCAATGCGCTGAATTTTATCTAAGCACTCCAACCATTTGTTTTTTTGTGCCTTTGTTTTTGGTCTATAATTTAAAGGAAAAAGGCTTATAAAATGTGGAAAGGCCTTTTCAGTAATCTCAGTAAATAAAGGCGCTTTTACATTTCGTACATTATTCTTTTTTATATTATTTATATTATTATATTTATATATAACCTTGCGCTTTTCGTCAATAGGGGTATTGATCTTTTCGTCAATAGGTATTGCGTTTTTCGTCAATAGGGTAGAAATGTAAATTCTTCTCTCTTTTATGTTCTTTGTACCCTTTTCATAAATCATTTTTATTTTTAGAAATTTATTCCTTTCTAAATTAGAAACCCATCGTGAAACAGTAGATTTTGAAACCTCATAAAGTTGTGAAAAATATTCATTAGAGGCGTAACAATAGCCTTTTTCATTTGCTAAGGCGGTAAGTTCGCCGTACATTAATTTTTCGTTAGCCTTTAAATTTTTAGAATATCTTACCTCTGCCGGTATAACGGCATAATAGTTTTTCTTGTTTTCCATTTTGAAAAAATATTTTTACAAATTTAGCTGATATTTTATTGAATCGCAAAATTTTCTTAGTTCCTCAAAGATTTTTTTAAAATCCTCCAAAGGTATTTCGCTATCTTCGTACTTATACCAAAGCAACTCAATCAGAAGATCAAACTCCACTCGTGTTGATTTTCCGATATAACTATAATTAGTTATTTTATCTGTTGTTGAACTTTGTGTATATCGCACTTTTTGTTTTTCAGCGTCAAAGTAAATGGTTTTATATTGCATTTTTTTTTAATTTTTAAAGTAATTATCGATAGCTTCTTTACAATCGTCAAAGTTATTTAACCAAATAGCCTCCCAATTGCATTTTTCAAGCCATTTAAGCCATTCTTTTTGCTTTGGTGTAGGTTTGTTATACTTATATTTTAATTCTATCGCTAAACCGCTTCTTTTTAAGTTTGGCGTAAAAATAAGTAAATCAGGAATTCCCGGCTTTGTTCCTAAATATTTTAATTTGTATTGTTCAAAAGGCGACCTTTTACCCTCATTCATAGGATGCGTAAAAATTGCATCAGGATATTGCATCTGAATATAATTAATTACGGCCCTTTGGAGTAAATCCTCGCCCTTTAAATACTTTTGATATGGATTTGCCCTAGCCATTAAATTGCGTTGTCTAAAACCTCTATAATGTGCCTAATCTCAGAACGTTCTAATTCTGCAAAAAACATTTTGTTGCCTTTGTAGATTGTTACGTTGTAATGATGCTTTTTTGATTTTTCAATTTTTATTTCTAATTCGTCCATAATAAAGGTTTTTTATTTTCAGTTAATGTTTTTGTTGTAATTATATCGTCAGCCTCAAATTCTGCCAATAACTTTTGTTTTTCTTTTTTATCTAAATAATCGTTTCTTTTTTGTCTAAGCCTTTTTAATTTAATTAAAAGAATATTCATTTCACTTTCAATATCAGAAATCACAACCTCTTGATTCGCCATAAAAAAAATACCCTCAATTCTATTATACATTTCTTTAAAATGTGGGTCATACCTTAATAAGTCTTTTGCCGTTCTAACGTGATGAACTACTGTTGCGTGATTCATACCCAAAAAACTACCAACCTTTGCATAACGAAAACCTTTCACTTCATAAAAAGCCAATAAGCAAAATATTTTTTTAACATCGACAACATCTCTAATTCTACTTTTTGAAGTAGGATCAAACTTTAAATTTCTAACAATTAAGTTTCTTAACAATTCTAAATTTTCAATCATATAATATTTTATAAAATTAAACTTCCGTCCTCAGAAAATTCATTCCAGTTATACCCTGAAACAATTCCGGTTTGCTTATATATTTTCCAATCGCCAAAGGCTCTTTTCCAACCTCTACGACCTTGGTCAATCATTTCCTCACTTAATCCGTAAACCTCTACCGAAAAAGGATAATTAGTTTCAACGGCTATAAATCTAAAATTTTCAGCCGGTATTCCTAACATATCAGAATAAAATGCGCATTGTAAGTGGTACCCATATTTGTAAACGTCTCTTTTAAAAGCCATTGGTGCATTATCTTGGCACGTTTTAACGTCGCTAATAAAGTTCTCAACTCTATTTAAACAATCAGGCCTTACTCTAACTTGCAAACCCTCGTGTTCTAAATAATGCGACAATTCAATTTCGCCTTTGCAGTATTTTTGTGCTAAATCGTGATTTCTAAAGTTATTAAGAATCGCAGTTATTTTTTGGTGTTCATCAAATGCAACTAAGGATTTTCCTTCCGCCTTTTCTTTTTCAATGGCAAATTGCTCTTTTCCCGACTTTGTACGTCTGTCAATCTTTGGCATTACGTGAAAGTCTTTATAATACAATTCAGGCTCTAACATTGCGCAATGTACCGCAGTACCCAACGCCATTGCAGAGGATTCAAAAGGCTTTTGATTTAAAAAGTGATATACTGATTTTTTAAATATTGCTTTTAAACCTGATGCGCTTATTCCGGGCGATGAATGATAATCCTCGTTTGTATCAAATAACGCTTTTACTTCTTTTTGTTTTGTTTCCATTTGTTTTTTATTTAACGATTGATGTTATAAAAAGAATAATTATTGCCACTATTACTGATAGCAATAAATAAGTTGTTAATCCTATTCTAGTTTTTGATTTATTCATATTTCTACAATCTATTATCACAGATATAATCTGTCTGTTCTTTTAAAATTTGTTGAAGTTTTTCGTTTTGTTTTCCTAATTTTTTGTTTTGTTTTTGCAACGCCTCAACTTGCATTGTTAAAAATTTAATCAATTCTTTTTCCATAATTTAAGATTTTAAATGTTAATATTTGCCTAAATTAAAAAAATACTTTCAATTAAAAAAATAATTTATAAAAAAAAGCGATTCCAATTTGAAACCGCTTATTGATTTTTGTTTGTCAATTACCTAAAATGGTAAATCATTTACTGGAGCTGCCGCTTGTGCTTTTTGCTCAGTTTGTGCCTCCGGTTTCCACGTATTAACAGAAACAGAAACATCTTTTCCGTATTGGTCAGCCTCTTTTTTATCGCTGATATTTAGCTTTACATATTTTTTTCCTTCATATTCAAAAATATGTTCTGCCGGTAGATTTGACAGATTAATTGTTACGGCTCTAAAAGTTCCGTACTCTCCCTTTACTTGTTTACCGCCTCCGCAGTAGATTGTTTCTTTACTCATTGTTTTACTATTTTAAATTAAACTTATTTACTATTTGTTCTCTGTAAACTTTTTTCATTTTATACGAAATTAAAACCTTTTCCGCTTGGTCTTCTGTACCCTTTAAAGTTGCGTTAAGTTGTGATTCTGTTAGCCATTTTCTGTCGTCTGTTGGCGCATCCTTTTTTTGATTTGTAACGGCGTTTTGAACTTCGTTTGCAGATGCAATCGATGTGTCAATTCCAATACCCAAATAACCTAGCGCCCTACCTAAAGCAGAAGTAAATCCATTCTCTACAAAAGAGGTTTTATTTATGTAACTTGAATCTCTGTATTCTTGTGCGTGTGCCGATACAATAGGCTCTCCGTTAGAATCGTAGATTGTTACTTTAAAAATACCTTCAGTATCATCAATACTGACAATATCCTCTTTAATTCCAAAGCCTTTAAATTCATTTGTATTTCTAAAATAAATTAAACGCTCATTAACTGTAATGTACTCTTTTCCTTTAATGTTTATTGTTTTCATAAAATTTAAAAATTTAAGGTTAATTCTATTCCGTTTAAATTAAATTCAGCGCCTTGTAATATTGACACCTCATTAATTGTAAAAGATTTCGGATTTTGTAAGCGTGATTTAAGTGTTGGCATTGTGCAATTTAGCAACTTACAAACATCATAACGCTTTAAATTTAGCCGTTTCATTTCGGCCTTGAAGTTGTTTTCAAACATATTTTCTATTTATTTTGTTACGCAAAAATAAAAAAAAACTTTCAAATAAAAAAATTATTTTTAAAAAAACCGCCGAGTAGCAAAGTTGCTAAACGACGGCTGACAAACAAAACAAAAGAAAAAAGTTTAATTTATTATATTGGTTGTTGGTGTATCGTCATCATTGTTTGGTAAATGAGATACAACTTTAAACTCTGCATTTTTTACGTTATAAGTAAGGCCATCAATTATTGATGATTGTGGATCAAATTCATTAGCTGAAAAGTAATGCCATATTTTATTGTGTATAGACATCGGCTCTCTTTTTAAGTTTCTAAAAGTTCCGGTATATCTTGTAACAAAGTTTCTGTAATCATTAGATATATTTTTTCCTATAACAGTCATTAAATCAATACTAAAAGGCTTGAAAGATGTTTGAGGATAGGCGCCTCTTGTTCTAAAATATCCTGATTTTTGGTCAGGTATTCTAGTAACTTTTTTAATATTAGTATTTATTCCTACGTTAGTTAATTTAGATATAAATTTTTGGTCTGATTCACTAGCCGATGTTTTAGATTGTAGGATTTGAAAATTATCATAATAAGTTGTGTCATATTCAGTACTCGAACATTGTGTGTTGGATATAAAAAACTTAATAGTTGCGCTTGTACTTGTACCAATGTTTATATCAGTATCATTTAAAGCAATATTAACATCAATCCATTTGTTAGCAAATTCGGTTGTTATTGTATTAGTACCAAAATAGGTTGATGAAAATTTGCCAATTTCAGAATTCCAATAATACCCAGTACCATTTACAAACGTAAATATTGTATAACTTAAATTTGATGAAATATTTGGATTTTGTGAATTTAAAAAATGAACATAATATTTTACTTTACAAGTAAAATCAGAATATTTTACCTCTTGTGGATTAAAAGCATCTGTTTCAAAAGAAAACATTTGCGTAAATCCAGTAGTAGGAGCAAAATCTGCTAGTTTCATTGATCGCCTACCTTGAAAGGATATTTCATCAGTTGCAATTTCTGCGTAGTATGGTAATGCAGTTACCTCAAATGTACAAGGTACACCAATCCCACCATCAAAAATACTTAAAATATCTCCTACTAAGTAACCACTTCCAGGAGTAACAACTACAAGAGATTGAACTCCTCCTCCTGAAATAGTAGCCTCAACGACCATACCACTACCACTACCATCATAAATATTATAATTTCTAGTACCATTTGCAAAACCACTACCGGGATTTGTAATGTTTAAAGTAGGCGGCAGAGAAGTATTAACAAAAATATTAAAACCATAATCTCCATACTCAAAACCTGAGTTATAAAATGCGTTTTTTGTTTTTAAATATGTACCAAGAATATGAACTTCAGATGCCGGTTGCAAAAACTCTCTTGACAAACTGTTTCCGGTTTCTATTAAATCGTTTTTATTACTATAAAGAACTTGTTTTCTTTCTGTTCCTTTTGTCGCTCCTAGATAATTATATTTTCTAAAATCTAAATACTCTTTTGAAGTGTTTTCTAATTGTGTTGTAATTTTATCTCTTATTCCAGTTGGAGTTGTTTCGGATTGCACCTCATTGTAAATCATATCTTTGACGTAATAGTCAAAAATATTTGTTACTTCAATGATATGCCATTTATTATAAGATTGGAAAATTCTTAAATTATATTGTCTAAGTATTAATTCAAGTTGTTCCTTTGCATTTAGCAATCCATAATCGCCAGTCATTTCATCAAATCCAAAATCTAAAGTTGTAATATCTTCATAATCAGCAGACGCAAAAGGTAAAAATGTTCTAAATTTTATGTCTGACGCTATATGAATATCTAAATAAAGATTTAAATTTTCTAATATTTCAGTAATACGTTGCAGATTTGTTTTACTTATTGGCGCATTATTGTTATTATAGCCTATTGGGCTATCAAAATTGTTTAGAGTACCTAAACCATCAAAAGCGTTAAAACTTACCGCAAATGGCGGTGTAATCATTTTCTCTTTGTATCTGTCTACAACTAAAAACCCTGACCAATATTCTGCCCAAACATCCGTATCTGTATAATTGCCAATTAAATTACTTACACAATCAATACTTTCAATATTTCCGCCATCGTTAGAAACTCGATCATTATATTCGTTTGATTGCGTTTGCTTATAATAAACGACAACTTTATATTCTCTTTCGTCAAACTTGTAAAAATCATCATAAGTAACTTCATCAGTAACAAATAGGTTTAATTGACATTTTGAGCCTATAATTGGACTATAAAAATCGTTAGATGATTGCCAAGATATTGAAACCGGATTTGCGCCTCCAATCATTGGAAGTATATTGCCGGTATAATCTCTTTTTAATATTTCAACTTTTTTTCCATATCCTAAAACATCGGAAAATTCTAATCTGTATTTTACGCCGTATGCCATTCTTTTTTTTTAGTAAACCCTTACCGCAGTTTCGTTTGCTCTTTCTATTGCAATCAATAAATCTTGTCCATCAACTCTAACCTCTCCAGTTACGTTTATGTTTCCGCCTCCTCTACTTTCTCCAATCATACCTTGCAACTTGTTCAATGGCGCTATAACCTCAGGATTTGACCTTGCACCGGGATACTCTCCAACCAATCCCATTGTTGGGCCGCTTACAATTCCACCATCTGCAAATTTTGAAAATGTTCCACTAATTAAAGCAGTTGCACCGGCTATTAATGCCGGTAAAACAAATGCTGACGCCGGGCCAAAACTTTTAGCGGTTTCAGTTGCTGCGGCAGTACTTCCCGCCATTGCAATTTTTAAATTATGTCCTAGAATCTTCAAAGCGTCTTTTGCTAAAGTTCCAACAAAAGCACCAACCGCAGATTGAGCGCCTCCAAACATTTGTGTGATAGAATTTCCAATTGCTCCAAAAGAACTATTGATCGCAGAGCCAATTGCTCTCATCTTTTCACTAGCCATTTGTTGAGATTGTATAAATTCATTTAAACGTTGCTTTTTAGCTTCGTTAGTTTCTGTGTCAATCTGAGCATTTAAGGCGTTGTTTTCAATTAATTTTTGCAAACCCGTTTGAGTTGCAACGTCTTTAATACCAGCAATTTCTACCTCATTAGCAACAACCGCCTCCCTTCTTTGAGTTTGCCCTTCCTTTAGAACATTTAAAAGATTTTGGTTTTTAACTTTTTCTTTTTCTACTTCATCATCTCCACCTTCGCCATTACTTTCCTGATTTAAAGATATTTTTGCAATCTGCTTAGATTTTAGGGCTTCGTTAAAATTATCAACAACAGAACTACCTAATTTTGAGGCGTCTGTTTTAATAGAATCAAATGCGCTTGTAAAATTATTTTTTAATCCATCTGCTAAATCTGTAAACCCTTGAGCAATTTTATCTTTGTCAAAACTAAAAATGCCTATAATAATATCGCCAATGCCCTTAAATAATGTCATAAAATTATTTGCAAAGGTTTTTATTATTGTAGAGAAAGTAGAAAAAACAAACTTTCCAACGGCTAACATATTTTTAAAATTCATTATTAATGAATCAACCGCTAATTGAATAGGCAATGAATTGTTGTATAATTCAATAAAATAGTTTCCTATTTTTACTAGAGCGGATTTTATACCCGCCCAATTTTTATAAATTACAACTGAAATTGCAGTCAATCCGGCAACAATTAAACCAATCGGCCCCATCATAACAGATAATGCCGCTCCAATAGCCGGAGCCATTGTCATTAATGTACCAATAATCGCTATAACTGGCCCTAAAGCCGCAGCAATACCCGCTAAAACAACTATTAATTTTTTTGTTTGTGGCGATAACGCTTTAAATTTTTCAGAAAGTGAAGTAAAAAAATCTCCTAATCTTTTTATCAATGGCGCCACTGTTATCATAATAACTTGACCAACCTCCATTAAAGACTCTTTCATTGCGTTAAAACCTTGCGTCATTTTAAATGATGCAGATTTAGCAGTTTTTTCAAACGCCTTATCGGTTGCGCCCATTGAATCGGTTAGCGCATCAAAAACCTTTTTATTATCCTCTAAACCGGCACCGGTTAAATCTAAAACACCTTTTAAGGCTCTAATATTTGGAAATAGTGCAGTTGTATCTTGTCCGGTCTGTTTTAAACCCTCTTGCAACATCACTAAAGTATCTAAAAGACCTTTTTCTCTCAATGATTGCTGAACGCCTTCAGTAGACATTCCCATAGCATCTAAAGCATCTACTGCCTGTTTGCTAGGTTTTTTTAATGATGCTAGTATTGCCGTTAATTGAGTTGCACCGGTTGCGGCATCTGTTCCCGTTTTTGACATTGCGGCCATTGCAGCACCAACTTGGTCAAATGAAACTCCCATATTTGATGCTAAAGGAATAACTCCACCCATTGCACCGGCTAACGCTGACGCTTCAAGTTTTCCCTCTCTAACTGCGGCGGTTAATATATCTGTTGCTCCGGATGCAGATAAACTTTCTGAGCCGTATGCGTTCATCGCTGAAGTTGATAAATCAGCAATTGTTTTTGTTTCTCCTAAACCTACTGCCGCCGCTTTTAAAGACATTTCTAAAACATCCATTGCCTCTTTACCACGTAAACCCGCAGAGGTTATAAAAAACAATGCTTCAGCTGCCTCTCTTGAACTTTTACCGGTATCAACCGCCATTTTTTTAGCAGCTTCTCCCATTTCAGAAACCTTGTCAGCGCTAACACCTACAAGCGCTTGAATTGAAGTCATAGACTTGTCAAAATCAAAAGCCATTTTTGTAGCAGCGCCACCAACGGCAACTAAAGGTAATGTCAATCTAGTTGTTAAAGACTTACCAACGCTTTGCATCTTTGAGCCAAAATTTGATAATTTAGAACTCGCAGAACTTAGCGCATTTTTTAACTTGGAGGAATCTCCAGTAATATTTATTTTTAAATTCTGTTCGGCCATAGTATTAAATAAGTTGAAACAAAAATACAAAAAAAAAGACGCTTTTATTTTAACGTCTTTTTATTAGTCATTGATTCATATTTTGCCATAAAATCATCCATTTGTTTTTTGGTAGACTTAGGCTCTGCCCTTTTCTTTTTTCTCGCAATATCGCTTGGTAATTGAAATAAATCTTCAGGCTTTAACATCTGAGATTTTTTCTCACATTGCACATTGTGAATCATTACGGCAACGTAACGAGTTTGCTCCCAATTTAAATTGATATTGTTATGATAGTGTTGAGCGATTAAAGCATTTTCCCTCCAAGTTTGCCGCCAAAAATCGTCAGGCTTAATTCCAACTAATCCAATGTAGTGATCAGTTAAACTTTCAAAATTTATTGTTTCTTTGACGGCTGACGCTTTCCCTTGGTTTCAGTTTCACCATTTAAACTATTGCCTAAAATTTTAGATTGTAGCATTACCTCAACAATTTCATTTATTTTTTCGGCGTCTAATTCATCTAGCCAAGCGCCAACAGTAAATAAATTGTAATCAATTTCGTTTCCTTTTTCTTGGTCGTTTGCTAAGATTGCAGAATAAACTAAGGCTCTTAATCCTTTTATTGATATTCCGTTTTGAAATGCTCCGCCAATATCGGCTAAACTTATTCCTAATTGCTCGGTAAATTCCGACCAAAAGTTCATTGAGAAATGAAGTGTTCTGTTTTTGTTACCAACTTTGATGTCAATGTAACCCCTTTTTTTGTTTGTCATTTTTTAAGGTTTAAAATTAATGTAAAAAAAGCCGTCGCCAAATAATGACGGCGGCCTATATAATAAAAACTAATTATTATTAGTTAGTTGATTTTGTGATTGCTCCAGTGATAGTTAAAGAGCCACTATAAGTAACGGCAGCTTCCATCTCAGCAGACATTTCAACACTTGATAAAAACGCTTCAGCAGTATAAACTGCATCTCCAGTCTCAGCAGTTCCAAATACGCAAGTTAGTTGAGTTCTAGCTAAAAGAAAATCAGCCATTTCAATAGCATTTGACGCATCTTCATATACTACTAATCCCTCGAAAGAAATTTCTCCTCCTTTTACGCCTCCGATATACTCAGAAAATCCGTTTGAATCTTTAGTTGTAGCCTCCGGCGTGTCCATTGATAAAGACATTGAACAACTTGTAGTGTGTCCAACTGTGGCACCTTCCACTGTTAAAATTAAGTTAGTTCCGTTAAATACTCCGGTTGTAGCCATTTATGTAATTTTTAATATTATTAATTTTGTGTAAATATACGAAAATATTTATTTATGAAAATAGTTCAATTTATTGTCCTATTATTTTATTTATCATTGTTTGTATCTCCTTTGGATCTACATTTAACCTCATTGATAAACCACCTTGCCATACTCTTTTTAATTTATTGCTTTCATCAAACAATATTATAGCCGGAACAGATTTTACTTGTTGTTTAAACTTCTTTGGTTGGTCATCATAATTAACTTCTAAAACCCTTACGTTTTTAAGTGTGCTTAAATGTTTATAGTCATTGCTTTTATTCCAACTTGAATTAACATACAATAAAGTAACTTTTTGAGAATATAGATTTAAAGAAAATAAAAGTAATATTGAAAATAAAATAGTTTTCATAATTTATCTTTTTATGATTTGAAATAGTTTTTCATCTATTTTGTCTAGCTTATCACTATTCTTATTTACCTTTTCATTGATGTTTATTATCGTTGTACGAACTAATTCATCTTTTAACTCATACTCTGATTTTTTTATTTCAGGCTCCGGCAATTGCTTTGCAAGTTCTATATCTGATTGTAAAGCGAAATAAACAGACGCAATGGAAACTGCACCAGTAACAATAATACCAATAGTTTTTAAGTCTAGTTGTACTTGTGTATCTTCTGATATTTTATTAGCCATTTTTATTTTGTTTACTCATATTAATAATTTTCATAATTGTGTACACA
>WLWI01000577.1_pt1 | contig 33247 bp, 18 predicted proteins | sample 6701501 | NCBI WGS metagenome assembly WLWI01 (sample SAMN12718690, study PRJNA515312) | sponge metagenome | isolation source: marine sponge | host: Mycale hentscheli | place: New Zealand: South Island, Marlborough, Capsize Point | collected 2014-11-01 | reverse complement strand
GCCCCAACTGCCCCTGACATCACATCCTATGGATGGAGAGAACTAACTACATGCCCATTCCGACACAATAGGTCGGTAGGGGCGGGAGGTGGACAGTCTCAAGCACTGCCACCAGTTGTACTCTCGTAAACATGGTCTGAGGTCTGACTGATCGTTCAAGACTGACTGTTCACCCACGTGGTAGCGCGCTCTATTACGAATTCTCGTGCGGCTCACCCATGCGCAGAGCCAGTTGACCCTTCCCATATCCCACCCCCCTTCCCTTCCTTTTGCTAAGTCCCCGTTAACCCGTTAGTTAAACTACATTAGCTAATTTCTTGTGGTTAATGTAAGTTATCTAGACTGACTGTATTGTGGTAGCTCCCATTGTACTTGTGGCACTCATACACCAGTGTTTCCCCAAATAGAGCAACATTTGACCACACCCCTAACCACACCCAATTATGTGTAGTATCAGGTTAGCTGGAAACATTACCAGGGGATGGTAGGTAGACTCAGGCTACTTCTGCTTCTTCTTTTTTCTTTTTTTTTTTTTCTTTTTTTTTTTTTTACTTCTGGTACAGGGGTTGCTACCGGCTTTGGGGGAACCACTGCACACACACTCACTCACACTCAATATAATACTATCAAGCACGAAGCTGAAGGTTTACTTTTGATTACAATCTTTTATCATAAATTTACATTTAATTACCATCAAAAACCGAATGTTGTGTATGAGTTGTTTTGCAATTTCAGATTTCTTATTAAAGATGTTACTAGCAGATGGAGTGATGTCAGTTTATACAATCCCGGACATTTACCTATATACCCCCCTCCCCTTCCCCCCAATACAGAATTTGGAGGGGGGGGGGGAGGGGTAGTGGATATGGTGTAATGGTCACATTCAATCTGTCGCTTCACAGTGAGGATGTTGGTCAGTGTGCACAAGTCTATGTTGTCTTCAAGGTTGAGAACATGTATAAACATGTGTACGTAGATACAATAACACTGCAGATTTGCAGATTTTGATCATAAAGTGACTGCTATAGCCAGTAAGAACTAATATCTCATCTTAGTAACAGGTACAGATAGAAAATAAAAAATGTGTCAATTCCCCGCCCCACCCCTTCCCCCGCCCTGTCCTGCCCCTTCTGATGAGACTTAATGTTACGATGGAATGTATAATACATCAGTTTTGCTGTGTAATTCCTTCCACCCACCCTCTCTCATTGTGTAATTAGACCCCGCCCACATGCATTGTGTAAGTTAGTATTATTAAGGGATGTTGTTGTTGTTTGTTTGTTTGTTTGTTTTTTCCCCCTCCCCCTCACTTAATATGTATATCTCGATGACCAAATCGTTATTTATTTTATATGCTTTCTGTGCTGGATAAGTAACATCCCATCATTAAAATTGCTGATTAGGCAAACTCATGTGGTTGGTTTTTGTTTACAGAGCAGTTACAACGTTGCCATGGTAGTGGAGGTGCCTCCGGTGGCTATCCTGCCCAACAGTGTGGTGCACTCACGCATGTTGAAGCCGTTCCGGTACCAGACTGCGGGCACGATAATGGCGGGGAAACTGGCTCAGGACAGAGGATGGGCCATTAACATAGGTGAGTGGGGTAACAGAGGGGGGGGGGGGGGGGGAAAAAAGGGGGGGGGAAAAAAAAAAAAAAAGGGGTGTTTTTTTTTTTTTAAAAAAAAAATTTTGGGGGGGGGGGGGGGGGGGGGGGGGGGTTTCTCATTTCCATGATATTGATCTAAATTTTGTGGCAAATATTTTATGGCAGATGTTACCATGAAGGTCATAATAATTTTATTGGGGGGGGGGGGAGCAAAATTCCTCCCTAAAATCCTTTAATAATTCCTGCATTATGATAGCATGAAATTGAAATAATTGAAATTAACGTAGACATTTAAACTTTATGTGACATTGCTTTTGCTTGTTTCAGCTAGACCAGCTCGCTTGCCAAAGCACATCACCAGTATATGTACATATGTACTGTGTATGTATGTATGTATGTACGTATGTATGTACTTGATGTTTATGTAGAGTGCTGGTAGTTTGTATGTGGTGTGAGTGCTGGTGTTAGTAACTGACTACTGGTGTGTGTGTGTGTGTGTATCTGTATGTGTGTGTGTGTGTGTGTGTATCTGTATGTGTGTGTGTGTGTGTGTGTATCCATGTGTATGTGTGTGAGTGAGCTTGTAACTGTTAGTGTTGTGAATTTTTGCTGCACTACTTATGATTAAATGATTATATATGTCAACAATACAGACCAAATGTTTTGACATGCAATTTTGATTATTAAAATGTTATTTTTGTAGGAAACATTTAATGTTACCATCCATGCATCAGGTGATGACCAGAAAGAACAGCGATATGTGCTTCGAGCATCTCCAGATGAAAATATAGCAGAGCTATTGGAAAAAGCTGTAAAACGTTACAATCGTACTCTGGGACCTGGAAAAGACCAAGCCTATCAAGGAAACTACGTTTTGAAGGTTTTAAGGGGTAGTTAAGTTAATTTTGATAGTACATTCAATCCCCTCTTATCCGAGCACCTTGGGACCTGAGGGTCTCATAAATGCTTGTTACTCAGGGAAAGACATAGTTTTATGTTGAACCAACCTTTTTCAATATGTTTCAGGCTTTTTTCAAGCTTGAGTTCAGTCTTCTTTCTCTTGCAACCCTCAGTAGGCAGGCTTCTCTGCAACTCGTGGAACGAGAAATAACCAGCTTTTGCTGCCGCAATTGGTAATTAGCGAACTCGTGCAGTAAGAATTGATTAATTGAGTGGCTAACTTGTGCCCGTAAAGAGGCGTGTCGTAATTGAGGCGTACAGATAAGAGGGGATTGAATGTACATATGGCATGCCTTGTGTTGGTTTCAAGATGCTGAGTTGATTTCAGTAGAATAAATACCTTTGTATATGAAGTGCTCCATGGTAAATTTGGATGCACCAAAGGTGCAAACCCTCAGAGCTACTATGCACTTGCTAGGTATTACTAAATCATTTCTCAGACGAAAAGAATTAGTTTATTTGGCATGCCTAATCAGGTACATGTATTAATAAATTTTACATATACACATAGTTAGTGCAATGAAAATGGTAGATGTAAATGCTAATTAGGACAAAAAATATTCAATGAACACTCACCGGTAGTTCTAATGCAAAGCTCCAGTTCTGACACTTTGTAAAAATTGTAGCATAAAGCTAAGCTACCACGGGATGCGGCAAGAAATTATTTGCACATATGATTATGATGTGATAAGTGGGACATTACTCATAGTGCAAGGCTTACGATTGTGTGGCCACAAAATGACTGACTTTTCTATGGTCATCAAAATCTGTTGTTGTGTGACAGACAGACAGACTGACTAATAGAAAAAGTGAATACTATAGACACTCTCACGTAGTGTGGAGAGGGTTTATAAGCAATCAAGGATTACAACAACTAAAGGTGTTAACAACTATATTTGCCACACATGTCATAGTCACCTCTCAAATTGAAGATTACAACAACTTAGTGTTTACAACTATATTTTTGCCACACATGTCATGGTTACCTCTCAAATTCATAATATTTTTTCATAATTGTCCAAGAATACGTAGGTGAAAAAATTGATTACCAGCTTCTGTCCCAGCTTTCTCTTGCCCCTGGTAGTAAGTTTGCATACCTAGTTTTTTTGCCAAGATATGGTGTGCTCTATGTTTGTTACCCTGATTTTGTACTAAACAATCTATTATTGTACTAAATAATCTATTATTGTACTGCTTCGTAATATGCCTGGAGGAAATTAAGAACCTGAATAGAAACTATAAAAGGGTGCTCATTGTATTTCTCGTACTCCCACTAAAAAGTATAACCCTAGCGGGGAGGTTTTAAAGCTAGTGTGCATACAGTCAAAGAAAATGTCAACATTCTGCTAGCTTATAATAAGATACAAATATTGTTGTTGTTTTTTTTTGTTGTTGTTGTTTTTCAAAAAAATTTATCTACTACATTACAATATTTTTGGACAACAATTAAAAGAATAGATCTGTAAAATCCTATGTGATCAGGTATTGTAGACATATTATTACATTTAGAGAGAATCACTGACCAAAAAACACAAAAAAGTTAAAACACCAAACGTTTCAGCTACGGACTGTAGCCTTCATCAGTGGTAATGATTCAAAAATAAAATAAATAGTTACTATGACAGGTGAAAGCCTAAGGGTGGTACATGTTAAAGCTGAAACGTTTGGTGTTTTAACTTTTTTGTGTTTTTTGGTCAGTGATTCTCTCTAAATATAATAATATGTCTACAATACCTGATCACATAGGATTTTACAGATTTATCATTATTGTTATTATCATCATTTATTATAATAGCTATAACTTCTAGGATCTCACATGAAGATTCTCGAGCCAAACATTGAGATTTTCCATTCCTTCTTCTCCATCCATCACATTCCATACGAGTAGGTAAAGGGCTCTATTAGTCAGGAAACACTGATGAGCACTGTAGTACTCCTCCTGAAGACCATGACACACGCACACACATACACACACATGCACGTATAAATACTAATTAGTACAGAACAAATAAACACGGTTACCAAACAAACAAACAAACAAACAAATATTATACAATCTCATTAAAATACAGTATTCAGTAGTACACTGACTTCATAATGCTTAGTCGAAGTGCTAGTATTTTAAGAAAGGGGGTGAAAGAAGCTCTTTCTCCCCCTTAAATACAGCCCTGCAAAAAAAATAAAATAATAAAAATAAAAACAACAACAAAAAACAACAACAAAACATGCAGACTACTTGTCAAAAACAACAACAAACTAAAAAACCTACAAAAAACAAAAAAACAAAATAAACGGTATATGCCACTATGAAATAATAACAACAACAACAACATCAACAATAATAATAATAAGTCACCATATCCAACATCCATTACCATATAACCGTACCTGGCCGGCAAAGTCCCAAGTATAGAAGTTGATGACAGAAGCTGGCTGTTGTTTGGTGCGAGAGAAAGATGAAGAGCGAGCCATTTGAGCACTGCACTTCCAGAGAGCACATTCAATGCCTTGGGTCACCTCACGTTCTGTGTGTGTGTGTGTGTGTGTACGCATGTGTGTGTGTGTGTGTGTGTGTGTACGTGTGTGTGTGTGTGTGTGTGTGTGTCAAATAAATATATAGGTGAGGAATTAATACAATATAATAATAAACAACTGCAAAGGACGAGGAAAAAATTTGAGATTGAAAAAGCAACAAACATTTACGTACAAAATTTTCACTAAGAGTGGGAAAATGTGTATATATACTTAACACAGATCATTGTATGATCTTAGAATTCAACTTTATCCCAAGTGTATATTGACTTCGGGGAGGGGAATCTTAGGGCAGCCCCTCCTCTGCATGCATAACAAACCAACGAAACCAAATAAAACAAACGTACAGTTCAAATGTGAAGGGCAAAATATACATACATGCACAACAAAGGCCACCCCTTACCAGTTGGAGGATGAGCATGAGCATCTGAAGATGTCCTAATGATGCTAGCCAGGAGGCCATTGGAAGCTGCAGAGCTGGTCTTCAGGGCACGCAGGAGAGTAGTCTTCCCTTTGCCATGATGGCCAATCACAAACAGTCTCATGGAATTGTTGGTGACACACCTACATGATGAGAAACATGTCATGTTGAAGACCTTTTACCTATCCAGTCAGTAACTATCAACACCCCATTACCTGGAACCCTCAAGCAGAGTGAGATGCATACTCTATGCATAGCAAACATTATTGTAAACTCCACCTACTCAAATATGATATTAAGTATGTTACAGTGCGCTGGCCTGAGTATTAGACATTAGTTTTTTTTCACCTTTCTGCCGACTGATTCTAAAACAATACACTATTAAAACTAACAAATCACACCCATTCAATAAGCAAAATAAAACCAGAACTCATAATAGCAACTAACCCACTACTACACACTACTACTACACACACACACACACACACAAAAAAAAATGCAAATTTTCTTGCTGCCGCTAGGCGGTCACACGCACCTGGCAGAGCCAGGATGCCTGTGCACTAAGCAGGCACTGTGAGCCGTGCAAACAAAGCTCCTGGAGCCGGGCTAGGAACTCGCAGGAGAACAGGCCTTTCCTCACAGCAAGTGGTGTGGGCACCCAAAGTCCCACCTGGACCATTGCTGTTTCATGAGAAAAGGCCTTGAATTTGCACCCCAGCAAATGCCAGGTACCCAATCACAGCTGGGTGGACTGGTGGGGCTGGTGGGAGGCAGATGGAAAATCAGATGGAAAAATTGCCTGAGTTGGGCTTGAACTCAGGACTTCGGGCCCTGAGCCCAGGACACAACCACCACACCACACAACTGAACACACACACACACACATACACACACACACACACATATGCATACACCTTATAATAGAGAGAGAAACTAAGTTAGTGCTCTCGGTACAACTCATGATCCTCCGGGAAGACTTTCAACTATGGGATTATCTACCCAGAAGGTCTGGGCTGCAGCAAGAGCGAGTGCCACTATGGGCCTTAAAGACCCCAATCTCTTAGTTGCTCCCTGATGGTCGAATTCTTACTGGCTTGTTGAAATGCTGGAACAAATACTTCAGGACAAACTAGATACATATTGCTACAATGAGCTCATTGTGTCAATATTCTTCATGGGGCCTCACACTTGAGTGAACAGAGAACCCATTGCTGCATTGAATTGTAAGTTGAACTATATAATAAGGAAGTCATGGATATTAATTACTTGGATATAGACCATATTAAAACAAAAACAAAAACAGCTTGCTTTTTCCAAACTGTGGAGAAGTTAAGATTCCACCTAGCTGCCTCAATTCAAAGCTGAAAACTTCTGTTGGTTTGAAAAGGGAAGAGGATAAACTATACTTAGTCCATGTTGAGAGTCATACTTTATTCCTGTATGTTAATATATTATAATGCTAGGTAGGAGTAATCATACTGGCCTGTGGTTTATGGGTGGGTGGGGCTGAAAGAATGTAATGAGTACATACGTACCTGGCTGAGGTTCTTGTGGATGTGTTCTGTTGCCAGGAAAAATGGTGTGCATCCAGGAAGATTTTGCAGGTTGACATGGGCCCCACTTTCAAGCAAATACTGAGCAACACTCTAAATATTAGCAGTAAAAAGTAAAATAGAAGCAAGGTCAATAGTAAATATAAAAATGCAATTAGCCAGTGTAGATTCATACACAGATCCCAAAATGTACTGATATGAACTAATGAATAAAAGAAACACTGAACAAGAAGTGATTCCAAGCAAGCCAAGCTGAATACCATTAATTAAACTGAATATTGTTAATTGAATCATTTATGTATTATATAATAAAAGTTGTATGCAAACAGAAATTCTGGAGCAACATGGTGTGAGTTTGAATGACAAGTTCTGACATTGTTACACAATGTTGGTCAATTACCCAATCCCGCCCACTACAGACAGAAACAAACAAACAAAAAAATCCCTATCTCATCTCATGGGCAAACTCCTGGCCTCAACACCACCGAGCAACTTTCCCTAGAAACAAAGTACTGATAAAGAAGTAGGTACTTGAAGCCAAGCCAGTGCAACACATTCCTTTATCTCTCTTGCTCTGTGTTCCAGCAACCAGAAAAAAGGCCCACCACAGGAGTTGTGATGGTTCAGTCCCTCCTGTGGGGGATAACCAGCTCCCCAGCGAGGTTTTACCATACCCACTGCGAGGGTATGATTCCCATGTGTAGGCGAGAAGGGCCAGCACAACAAGAAAACATTCAACAATGTGATGTGCAGAGAAAGCCTAGTAGTGCATAAGCTGTATTGGTAAACAGCTGTTGATAGGACACATGTATGGCTACTGATAAGGATTAGTGGAACCCACCTCACCTGTACTGTTGAACTCACGGTTGGTGATGCCAAATTAGAATGTCCTTCACACAAACCCAAACATGCACATAACCACTTGAAAGTTAGGTTCAGTGTGTGTGGACATGTGCGGGTGTGAACGTTTGTTTTACGTAAGAAGTGTGACCCTGTTGTTGTTTTATTATTAAGAGGTCATTGAAAATAAACACAAACACAACTTTAATTCATAATCGCAAGAAAAAAAGACTACTTATTTTCACTATCCATTTGAAATATCAATATTTCACTATTCCTCTCACACTTGACATTGGATTTGAACAAGTTATTATTGTGAGCTATATATAGAGAGAGAGCTATATATATATATATATATATATATTATTGTTAAGTGTATTGTATAATTTTGTTTTCACTGAAGTGCCACTATTTTTACATTATCTTTAACCACAATTTAGCCGTATTATATCTACTGGTCTCATACCAATTTAGAATAGGCCTTGTATATGCACTGTTGTGACAATACAACAACAACAACAACAACAAAAAAATCCAGTCATTTATAGTTCCATTGTGCTCACTCTTGATACAACTAAAGGGGGGGGGGGTAGGATTCATTAATACAATTAATCAGTCTACTTCCTGAGTGTCAAAGTGCATCACTAATAAGATACAACCTAAACCTCAAATACAAAGTACTATAATCACAAATTTGGTTGACCCAACATAGACTGACTCGCTAGGTAACTTAATTGGGACTTTCTATGAGCTCCTTGTGCAGAGACAACAAAATTTATATCTTCGCAATATACAAACACAAATTCTCCCCTGACCTACACAAAGGTGACATATACTTGTCATAATTCTTACAAAATGTCCGTTCCTGCTTGCCAGATGCAGAGCTGTATTGCCCGTCTCCTTCTCCCGACAATTTACAAAGTCATTGGAATCTTTATAAAACACCACCTAAAACAATTAATAGTGTGTTAAAACTGTAAAAAAAACAACAACAACAGCAGCACATATTTAATCATTGCACCAATTTTTAGTACATATTCTAATAATTTCCAATTTTTCTAGGGATTATGTAATAAACTATACCGGTACTATTAGTATCCTTGTAGTACATATGGTTATGGCTTCAAAGGACCTTGATCTCACAGGTATGGTTATTCTGAAAGACCGGTACTGTTAGTATCCCTGTAGTACATATGGTTATGGCTTCAAAGGACCCTGATCTCACAGGTATGGTTATTCTGAAAGAACCGCTATCACACAGAGTGTGAAGACTGGAAAGAGATAGTAACTGTAGGCAACCGGCCAACCACTCCAGCTGGGGACAGATTCATCAATGGAAGCACAGAAGTGTTTCAGGGGACAATACAACCAACGTGTAAACAGAAAAACCACACACTTCATTTTTATTAGGGTGGGTGGCTGGCTTAATATTGTTTTTAATGGTTTTAATTATATATGACTGCATTTAACTGATAGTTTTCTTATAGTATTTATTTTTGTGTAGGAGCAATCAATTTATAAATATTAATTTCTGTGTAGTAGCAGTATTTACTTTTGTGTGGTATCATTCAATTTGAGAGTAAAGTGAGACGCTCATGTCTCTTGAAACAACAGAGTATCCTGAAAAAGTCAAGATATTATACACACATTTTCTGCATGTTGCAACTTCACCTGCAATATCTGCTATATAAAATTCACTTCTTACATACATACCAGCTTTTTGATAGCAGTGATCTCTCCTTCTCGAGATGCCCTGTGTAGCAATCTCTCACATTGCCCTCTAGTACCAGGGAATACCTGGTACAGAAACCTATGGAACAATTATACCAACAAAGTAACAACTAATCTAAATGATAACAATTTACTAAATTATCATGGGAAAAGCCTATACCACAGGCTTATCTTGATTAAAATTAAAAATGCAATTTAAATTTTCTTGAAAAATAATTAGAGAAAGATAATATGAATTACTGGGTATGTATGTATGTATGTGTGTGTATGTATGTATGTATATTGTGATAGCCTGCTTACTTTGAACCTCCTTTTAATACTTTGTTTCTTGAAGTACTCTCAAGAAATATCTATAAAATAATAAATAAATAAATTAGCATTTAATCAGCACAGGCTTGAGCCCCTCACCTCATAATCAGTGTAGTGATCAGGGTCCACCTCAACCACATCACAAGCGTGCAAATGTAACATCTTTCGAACTGTACCTATGAAGTTCGTTGAATTAATATTTAATATTTACACGGGTTGATTGTATTTCAAGTATTTGCTTGATTACATATTCATTCATTCAATTCATTCATTCATTCACCATCTATCCTTTGATTCATTCAAATATTTTAAAGAGTGATGTAGAAAGAGAAGAGTTGGGGGTGGGGGAGTTTTTCATATCACCTGACCAGTCATAAAACTGTTGCTAATGAAGAAAAAACATAGACATGCAGGGTATCTCTTTTTCGCTGTCTGGAACAAAAAACAGACACAAATAGAAGCATTCCCAGGTGCAGTCCCACATCTCCCAGTGAGAGGTCCATATCAGGCAAAGTAGATTGCTGAACTGGGCCATATTAGTAAGTAAGATGATACTCAGGCTACTGAGCTACACTAGGGGGATTTCAAGACAGGCAGACTAACTGAACCCACCTGGCCACAGGGAATATCAAGAGTAAATCAATGGTACAGGAAAGAAGAGGTATTTGTGGGTAAGCCCCTCCCACTATGCAGAGGGGAAAAAAGTGTGTGTATTTATAGGATAGACTTTGTCTAAAAGGTGTGAAGGGTGTGTCTGTGTTTCTTTTGTGAATTACTACAGTAATTATCATGAATTTAATTAAAACCATGTTAAAACTAATTTCTTTCAAGATATTAATTGTACACTAAGTATGTATGGGAATTGTTCGCTTCACTTGTAGAACAATCTTATTAGGTGGCGACTGAGTCATGCGGAATTGATAAGTTGTCGGATTAAACTATGCTGCTTCCTTTAGAGTTATGGCAGATTCTTTAGGCAATTTTCTCCTCTTCTTCATTTTATTATTAATTATGTCTGCCATAGGTTGAGCAAAATTGAAAAACGGAGTAACAAATTTTCAAGAAAGAAGTAAGCCAGGTTCTTCTTCCTATTTTATTTTTAGCCTGATCAGCACACATGTGTGAGAGGGTTATAGTACTCGGGTTGTCTGTCTAAGACTGTAGCCTCCCAAGCATTGAAGAGGCTTCAAACTACAGTAACAGTACTGGACAATTCAATGAGCCAGAATTTTTTTTTGCTTTTGATTTGGTTTTCCAGAAAGAGCTAGTCATTTTTTGGCTGTACGACTTTAAGTTAATGTGATTAACACCCCTTATTGTTATGTTGATATCACTAGAGCAAATAGCTAATTTCTTGTTGCCCACGGTAGTTTTACTTTATTCTCCGAAGAATAAAGAATTGGAGTTTTGCATTGAGTGTTTCTTGCTTTTATGAAGACAGCATTTACATCATCAATCATTTTCATTGTACGAGCTACATATGTGACCGTCTACAGGAAAACCGGGCACAACGCGGCGTGCGTAAATATCGAGAAAAGATCGATCGATTTCTTAAAAATGTATTGTTTCAAGCCGACGGAAGGGAACGGTTAGGTCTATTATAGTGGGAATGACTTAAGCTACGGCGATAAAACTTGGAGAGCTCAATATCTGGAAGCCGACAACTCTGTAAGTGCAAAAAAAATTTTTTTGAAGGGTGCCGCATTGTGCCCGGTTTTCCTGTAGACGGTCACATATAGACATATTGATATTACCTGATTATTATACGCCAAATAAAACAATTCTTTCAGTCTGACAATGATTTTTGTAATAGCTAGCTAGTATATAGTAGCGCTTAGGGTTCACACCTCTGGTTCATTTATTGTGCAAGCAAGTATGGATGTTTACATACATACATACACACATATATACATATACATATTATATACCTTTAGTATTAGGTTTTCCAGAGAAATCATCAAAAAATTCACCTATTAAACAGAAACTATCTCTTGAACAAGATGTGGCGTTATAATTATTTCTTACCAGATTTGAGATCTCTTGCTACTATTTTTCTGTCAGTCCACAGCTTCTCCTTCTGGCAGGGCTGGTAGAACCCATTACCACCCGTGAAGGATAAGTTGATGCCCATGTCCTCTATGAGCTGATTTATAGTAGTCCGCCTGAATAACACATAGCACACCATTTACTGGACAAACCAATTACCTATACATTGAGCTTACCTTGAAACGGAAATGACTTCAAATCTTTCTTCCATTTTGATTGCTATCTTGGCCCTTACCTGTTGTATATGAGCCAAAACTAATCACAAGCCCTTGGAAATCAAATAATGAGAGGGTGGGGCTACACAGTATTAGGTGTGTACACATGTTGCAATTTAAAAATGGATTAACTAAAATATCAAATATCTCATGAGTTATATTTAATTCATTTTCTTAACATATGTATGAATAGGGGAATTATACACGATTAAACAAGTCATTTGGCAAGGGAGGAGGGGGGGGGGGGGGGGGATTCCAATGTTGCCCCCTTTTTGTATCAACTATATGACATGGCAGGCTGTGAAACCAGCATAATGAGAAAACAGCATAACCCTAGCTCTAGCTAATTTATAGCAGCAGAAAATTTCACCCAAAATTTGTACTCACCTTCAATGTATTAATAAATACACTTGATAATAATAATTTATTTTATTTTATTACCCATGTGTGTGAGCACAGCAGAGTCCAGTGGTCATTTTTATTGTTTGTATTGTACATTATGGACAAAATTACCAGCAACCTGTTTTATAACACCGCATAAATGAGTAAAAATAATTGTGTTTAAAACTCCAATACTCTATAGCATTCATGGTCAAGTTGGTAGATAAATACAATTTTATTTTTGTAAACGATTTAAGATAAATTGGCAAATTCTTTGGCACTTGTTTCGCTCATGCTATCACTTTCATTTACTCCTCATGCAGCTATAGCTCAATCACACTCAATAGCTTGGTATGATAAACTCTCTGTGTTTCATGTAGGCTGACATAAGCTGTGCTAATGGCAACAAAAATATATAAACAATATTTGTGTCCAGAAGAAGCTAAAGAAAAGCCATTATTTTGTGGGTCCATCATGGGCACTTTCTTGGCATATAGTTTCCATGTAGTGTTACAGTATATTAGATTGTTCGTTCAAACTCTTGCCTGGTTTCTAAAAGCGCACAATTACACATTGAACCATTTTACCTCTGCTTGGATCTGCTCTCCATGATTTATCCACTCAATGCAGTCTGCAGTGTCATACACAGCTTGAAGCCACTCCCACTCTACAAACCAATTGGTACATTAATGATTATTAGTAGTCTGTAGGACAAGGTAACATGTTTAAGATCTACTGGTAGTGAATTGCATCGAATTAGATGGAAAGTAAGTGGGTAGAGGTCATGACCAGGAAAAGGTAAGGAATCAATGAACTACATTCCTGTGCTATTTCAAACTGAAAAAACAGCAACAACAAAAACAAAACAAAACAAAAACAAACAAACAAAAAACAACAACAGCAACAACAACAACGACAAACCCTTTAGTAGCTCCAGACTGTGTACCCCATAGCAGTCTAGCTGACCGGGAACAAAACAAACAAAACCAAAGAAGCTTACACCTCTCTCTAATGGTAGAAGATTTGGTGATTGAAGTCTTGACGAACAAAAATATCATCACTGTTTAGTTTCAAAATGTGAGTGAGCAAGCCAATCATGTAGCCCCACCCACCCATTCATGTTATAAGGGATTGGATGGTGCATGCTATACATATATTCGCTGTTGCATAACTTGCCCTGTTGTAGAGCTGCTAGTTCAGATTTCGTGACAGCAATCCTGTGGAAAACAAAACAAAAACAAACAAACAAAAAAAAGAGGATAAAATTAATAAATTTATTAAAAATAATAATAGAACTAGCTATGAAATAGTTAACCAAGAAGGGCGCCAGGTAAGTCAAAATCTTGAATAGATAGAATAGCTAAATCATGTTTGCTTATTTAGCTAAAGTTACAAAAACAGTTTTGCGTGGCAGTACTTTTATTTATTACAACAGCCAATATACACATTTCCTTCTATCCGAATCTGATACTATACTTCTTGAGTGAACTAGATTTTATATTCATTTGTGCGAGTACAACTTCCTCCTACTCGAGACACTTACTCTTCCGTAGAGAAACTACTATCTGCAAGTTTTTCACTCAAGACCTCAATCTTGTCTTTCAGTTCATTCTGCATTAATATAAAATAGTGTGAATGCATGATACATAGCTGAGATGTAGCTTAAATCTACAAGGCACCAATTGCAATAGCACTTGCATCATTGTAAAGCTTCTTTATTACAATACTCAAAATAATACTCATTCCTTACTCCACTTATAGAACATAGTGCATTGGGCCACACATAATATATAGCAGACTTACTACTCTGAACACAACAGTCTGTGCTTGTCTGTATTGAAAGCCTGACAGAAGTACGTAAGTGAAGAATGAACAAATACCATCTTCATCTCCCTAAAGGGGACATAATCAAGAGTAAATTGATACTTCTTTCAGAATGCTGATTTCTATTAGAGACAAACATCTCCAAGCCTTCTATGGATCATTGCATTCATGAGCATAAGGATACAAGCCAAATACATGCACAATTATGTACATACAGCAAACAAGAGTCTAACACACTACTATGCTCAAAGGTGTAAAGTGTGTGCTGGACCACAACCAGGTTTTGAGTGCTATAATTTCAATTTTCTTGCACTTCCTTGTGCCTTTTATCATCAGTATTAGATGGATTCTGTTTTAGTCTGGGTTTCAGACCCATGCCATTGAGAATCATACTTGTGGAAAATTATGTTTTAAAGAAGTGGGTATCTTTATACCATATCTATTTCCTAGGTGGCCAGTATGGAAGTACCATGAAACTCAGTTTCAACCTCGGTAATAAAATCATCCTGTACTCAAAGAAATAAAAAGTAGAGGAGAGAAATAGCCCCTGTGTAAAGTAATAACAAACAAATAAAACAACAATTAGCACTATTCATAGCCTACCTACTCAAAGCGTGACTGCCACCTCCCCCCCCCCCCCCCCCCCCTCCCACTCGTACAGATTACAATAGTATGAACCCCACTAGAGTAAATATGGCCAATTTGAGTTTCATTTTTCATAGGCGCATTGTTGCAGCCCAGGGTGTCAGCAACACACACACCCCACGCCCAGAATCAGTCATATAAACACACTTCACACTTACACATAGATATTATGAGGGCCTAAAGTGATTGAAGGTGACTCCTGTGTATTACTTGTGTTGGGATTATTACTAACCTCTAAAAGATCTTCACAGGAAACATCAGTTTTCACTCTGAAGATGTCCGATATTAGTGCAAGTGCTATATCTATGGTCCACCTGTGTGATAAATCAGTAATTCAATGCCAAGTTAAATGAAAAAAAGGAGCAGGGTACACCATTATTTTAGTTTCTATATTGCTAATTAGCTAGTAGAAAAAAAAAGAAAGTGTGGGATACATCAACTATCCAAATATGTTCCACCAGTTAGGATTCTAAATACAGACCAGTGCTTCTCTTAAAATATATTTCCCTTGCCAGTATATTCTAATATATCCCAGGGCACATTCCAAAAACAAATAGTAGTGAGTATAGTAAAAAATAATAGGGAGAAACCTTTCAACCAAATTAACGCCTCAAATTCCACTATCGGACATCAACACAAATATATAAGGATCAAGGGACAAAGTACACGATTAATAAAAAAAGGTTCACAAAGCTGTAGGTCTTTTAAGCTGAACATTTCGCATATGTGTTCACTCTTGCTGGAATGAGACAAGTGGATCTACTTATGGCCAGCTTGGTCAACTACCACTTATTAAAATTGCCCAAAGGGTGCCCACAAACCTTTGAACATCATATTACCACAAGTGTGTGGCACTTTAGCATGCATGCATGCAATATATGGAGTTGGTTATACATAGTGGAAGTTGTGAAGCAGATCATGTACTGCATATATTTACTTGTCTTAGCAAATCAACGCCATAAAGTTTCCCTAGGCTGTCATTCTGGTTGTTCTGACAGGAGGTGGCAAGGTATTACATCCTTTTAATTAAAAATTTTTTTTATTTATATATTTGAATGACCTCGGATAACACCTGTCTTTCTTTCCACTACAGTGTCATCATCGTCATTCTGTATCCTCATCATTACAATCATCATCATCACCATCACTGGCAATAATGGTCAAACTATCATCATTAGTGCTGAGAGGGAAAAACAATAGTGACAAGGGAATAGATTATTTACACTTTTATCTCCTAACCAAGCTCAAACTATTGTAGCAAATCTTATTCCATTTCCTCCCCACTTGGTTGACATGAACCCAGCTTAATTGGAGTCCTTTATCTATTATACTGCGACACTATATGCAGTCTTATCATAACAACAAGTCTACGGTAGCATTTCCTAGTAACACCTACAGACACTTTTCTCAGAATAATCTTATTTGCGCAATTCTTTGATGCCCACTTAATCACACTTACCAGACTGATAAGAATGTATTGAGGATTTCATTATACATTGTCTTTAAAGTTGTATGTTTGCATGCGCAGGCAAACGTGTGTGTATGTGTGTGTGTGCGTGTGTGTGTGTGTGTGTATGTGTGTGTGTGTGCGTAGACAAGTTTTGACTTATAGCAGGATGTAAATACTATCAGCTAATAATGGCATCCTTGAAAATATACTCAGTGAAGATCAAACACTATTTTTTTACTTTGCTAATTCTCTGTACTTAGCAAAATCCAAAGTTTTTGAGCTGACTTGGTACTATACTGACCAACACACCTTTAGGGGGGCAGGGGGAGGGGGGGAAGAAAGAATGATGAATATTTTTTGGTCAGAATCTAATACTAATGTATTCGTTAAGAAGTGGTTGTAATTATCAAAAATTTATTATGTACTGAACAGGGCCTAATACTTATTGCCATATAGGCAATGCATTAAAGTAAACAGGATGTGGCTTAAGGCAATATCTCCCCATATCACCTGTGTTCACAGTTATCACATTGGGTTACCCGTCCCCACAGGTTATACATGTGTTTATTGCACAAGAAACAGTTGCTATGATATTCACACATGAGCAGTACATAATAAATGTATTATTCATTGGATACCACAGAACACCACTCATCTGATTAGCTGTATTTATGCTCGTGCCTGCGACACTTTTGTAAATACTAAGCCAACAGACTCCTGATATTCTCCGGTATCAAATAAATAATATATATATTGAAATTGAGTGAGTCAAGTGAATAGGTAGATTTAAATATATTAACATAAAATAATTAATAGTGTAAAGTCAATCATTGTACCCTAAAAAGCCCCAGGTGTTTTACAACACTAATTGGTATAAAATAGACTGGAACTGCAACTAGCAGCCAAACCAAATTATCTAATTAAGATACCACTATCAGCTGAAAGGAAGCCACTACTAGCTGAAGAAGGATGTAGAGGGAAACCTTGTGTGAGAGCCATCCCTGACCGTCTTATCATGCTCAATATGTAGCTCAAGGGAATTTTCTTGGATTGGTCTTATAGATGATGTTATTATTGTCACTAGAGATATTGAACAGAATATTTTTGAGATAATTTACTATCCTCAAAATATTTTAGGTATGCTTACTTATATTAGTTTAGCATGTAACAATATAGTATAGAGACTGAGTTTTATACTATTCTAATAATTTTGCATGAATTCAATTCATTCTTTTTATGTACCTCCCTAACTAAATTCCATCCTTGTAGCTATAATTAGAGTGACATTGCTGTAGTGCATACACTTGCATGGATATGACCAAGAATGTAAGCCCATACCTGTCATTTAAAAGGACTTCAGTGGTGAAGGATCCAGGTATTAGTGAGTTAATCAGAGCACAGATTATCCTGCATAAAGAAGAAAACAAAGCAATACTAAAATACCAAAGTGTATTTTTCATTCATTGGTCTTAATAAACTTCAAAGAAAAATTTCTATTGTTATTGGGCCATTCCCTTAAAGTTTATCTTACCACTTCACTTGCCCTTATTTGCTTTGGATACCAAACCCAGAACCATCTGTAAGTTCCCTTTATGGTTTCTTTTTGGATTTCAGTGTTCACCATTCTGTCTGCATAGGTGAACCACATTACCTGAGCTCAGGCCTGTGGCAGTATGACCACGAAGAGAGCCCCAAAAAAGTGTATGTGCCCAGCTGCTGGGAAGACATTTCACCACTTCAGCCTAAGGTGTAATACAATCACCTTTGTGTATTGGTAGCATCATTGTATAAAAAACTTAACGAGTACTTTTGATTTAAATTTCAATTACAAATTGATGGGTTAAAAAGCAAACTTTGTGATATGATTTGCAACAAGTGAATAAAAACAAACAAACAAATGTCACTAAAACTGCAAAAGAAAAAAACAAATACACAGAAAACAATACATGCAATAAAAACAACAACAACAACAGCAATAATAACCACAAGATCATAGTATTAACCAATAGAAGGCTTGCCCAGTTCTCCAGGTATATCAAGTATTTTCATTAGAGCTGATTGGTTACACACATCATCTTTACTGTTCATGATTTCTCTCGAATGTTCCTGCGTGCTTTTTTCATTTTTAATCCCACTTTCTTTATTTGGATGGCCAAATGAAATATATTCTGAGCTAGAAGGAGTTAAGTTGGCTCCCGTGCTATCGGTGTGTTGTGATGTAAAGTCAGAAGAGCATGTGGATGATCCAAATGTAGATGGTGGTTCATCCTTGTGTTCAAAGGATTTGGTCTTTGTTATAAAACGGTATAAACTCTCTATTTCATTCTTCTTTCTTCCTAGTACATAAACACCCATGGATTTCAAAAAGTGGTTGTTTGGAATGTATTTTTTCTTGGCGTCTTCATCCAAAACGACTATGGCATATTTGTCTAAAAGTTCTTGAGCTACAGCACTTGTCAAGAGATGTCTCGCTGCCTGTACGACATGTGACTTGTCTTCACTTCCTTCCCATTCGGAACAGAATTCTTTCGTAAACACAAGCAGTATTGCACTTCTCTGTCTCACTTGTAGCTCAATCCATTCTATTATATCTCCACACATTATATCTCCAGTAGTCGCCACGTCAAAGCACTCTCTGAGTGGACATATTACATAGGTCTGCAAGTCCTTCATGGAATTATCCTGTGGAGTGTGCACGACAAACACAGAGCAGTCTACTCGAGGAAAGCCGGTTGTTACAAACGGAATTTTTGGTTTCTTTTTTCTTCTGACGATGTGGTACACTACAACTGCGACGACGATGAAAACAAGTAAAAAAACAATACCACCGCAGCTTACTGCAATATAAAGATAGATAGGAGGCTTTCGACGATTCTCAGGGGTCGTAAATGTTTCAGTTTTGCTTGGAGTAGGATCTGGGCACAATGTAAGTGATACTGGCTTTGATTTTTCACCACAGCCAAAACTTACATCTGAATTTGTATAGTTACCTCCACCAGAACAGTATCTGTAGGCCTTGACATAGAAAATGTAGTGTGAATTTGGCAACTGCAAATACACTTTTTTTGTGCCATTTGCGACAAACCTAAAAGAGTTTGACGAGTTAACTGATGAGACGTTTTTAGCTTCAATATAGTAGTGAGATGGAGGACTAAATTTATCGACCATGTAGTCCCATTTCAACTCGACAGTTAAATGATCATTCATGGAAGTTGTACAGACTTGCGAGGCGGTGATATTTTGAGGAGGAATGAGAACAGGAGAGCCACAGGTAGAACTGTCATAATGATGAGCTTCTAAACAGCTGCTTGGCCACATAGTAGTTTTCATTACTGCATCTACAACATGATCTCCATCAATTAGTGGCTCTATTCTCACCTGCATCCTGGCCATATGTTTCGTGTAAGTGAACCAAATGTCAATAATATCAACATTCTTTTCATTATTGCAGGCACAGTATGGGAAATAATTTCTTTCATCTTTTTGTATATATATCTTGTATCCGATGTTAAAATCGATTGTATGGTGCCAAGATACATTAATAGAGAAATATTTGTCGCCAATAGATTTAATTTCAACTGACACTATTTCTATCGGGTTCCGTCGTAGAGTTGCTTCGTCCCTTTCATTGAGACGTGGAAGTGTGCAATCCTCGCACGCCAAATAGTCGTAGTCATAATCTGGATTATCAACTATTGCACATAAATCGAGGTCCTCATTTAAATGCTGTCGTTCACAAGCTGAACTAGACTCTTGACACACACTATTGTCATTTATTGTAGCACTCCGGCATGACTGTCCCTGAGAAGGAAGCGTACAAAATAGCAAAAAGTGACCACAAACTGCCATGGCAAGCAAGAAGTAGTTCATATTGCTGCTACTCAACAACTCTGGGTGAATCAGTTCTGCCTCCAGGTAACAAACACCAGAAATGACAGAGGTTGAACTGGTATGCCTCAAATATAGCAACATGACCACTTCCTGGCACACTCTGGAAGGCAATACTCCTGGTCATCCTGGGAATTCCCCTAATTATTTATCCTTTGAAATAGTAATTACTAAATGCTCACCACGAATCAAATGCCTTTAGAAATAGGAGCGAGCTGAGAAGTGGGTGGGAGGATATTTTATTGATGAGATGTGCTGGTAAACTTAAACAGTTTGTATGACATTCTCCTACACCCACCCCCTTTTTTTATTACTGTAACTTTAACTATTAGTAGCAGGAAATTGCACTGTGTATTCGTGCTCATTACAAAAAACAAAACAAAACAAAACAATAACCTGTACCTGTGTACACTAAATATATCGTAATTACATGTTATTTTAGAAGGGGCATATCTAGGATTTTTAATGGGGGCTCTTTTTAAGAAAGGGTGGAATATAGCTGGTATTGTAGAAAAAAACCTTGACTTACTAACTTCAGCACATTATAATGGATGAGTTATGTTCATTTGAAGACTGCAGGAAGAGGAAAATTGATGGCGACGAAAATAAACTACGAAAATTGATGACTAAGGTTAGTGCACTTATAATTTCCCTCCCACTTAATGGTAACAAATAAAGGGGGTAAAAAAAGAAAAAAAAAAAGAAAAGAAAAAAAAAGAAGGCTCATATGCCACTAGTTGAGCCCTCTCCTCAATCTGCCCCACTTAGTGCACTTGTGGGTATTATTTGCAAAACTTTCCCATGCTTTCTTCATGCAGTAACTCCTCACATGTAAATTGCTTATCTAGCAGAGATAATACTATCAGGTTTGTTATGAGAGGAGGGAGATGATACAGGATATGATGAAATACATTACTTTCATAATGTCACGTTATGAATGAGCTAGACATGCTGGACTATGTGTGACAAATTTTGGCAGCACTGTAGATAATGTGAATCTGTAAATTTTAGAAAATTTCTAGATGTTGTCAATTTCATGAATGAGTATAATGAAATCAAGTGTACAGATGTATTTCACTCTAAAGATTTTATCTTCACTAAATTGTAATTATTATAAAAACCATGAAAGGATACATACAAATTATGCATGCAGATATGAGTAAAAGTTCTTGTCTTCATTTTTTTACTGCTGATGGTCCAATAAATAAAATCGATTCACTGGAACTTAAAACCCTTTACCACATTGTGAAGCTGATGTGCATTGTATAAATCTAAACCAAAGGTTTAGACATCTTTTGGCAAGAAAGCAAAGCTTATTAGATTACTTGGTCCTTACATAGACATAGTTAGACCAATACTTTAAGACCAAATCATTGTTGAATAGATGCACTGCTACATAAATATCCTAACCACACATAATTAAAAAGTCCTCTTACATACATACTTTTATGTTTTGGTTTTATTGCTCATTTCCCGGTCTCAAATTTTCAATTTATATAACACTTGTAATTCCTTTCATAGCCTTCTTATAATATTCATTACATGTATTCTTTTCTCTCAAAAACACAAGATAAAAAAAAAAAGGGGCTGTCAGTGGAGATATTGGCTGTTATTAAAGCTCAATGGTCGAGTGCTTATGCAGTCCCAGGTTCAATCCCGATCACAGTTTTTTTTTTAAATTCTGTATTGGTAAAATTTCAATTGTTCACATCATATTATAATTTTAAGTTTATATTACCAATAGTGAGATGTCAATGAGGGGCAAGTGTGATGTTGATTTTGTGTGTAATAAGCAATATATATTTAACCAACTAGTTGCAAGGAATAGCCGAGTTAAATTTAACAAAACTTGCTAAATTAGCCTTCTCATCACAACTAGCTTTGCTGCCAATGACAAATGACTTCATTCCTTTGAAGTACAAATTATCTGGTATGTATTTTTCATCTTCTGGTCTTAATAATATAGTAGCATACTTCTTGATGTGATTTTGTCCTACAGCACTAGCCACAATCATTTCTAAAGAATTGACCAGCTGTGGCCTAGTGTTCATTTTCCAGTCCAGTCCGAACTGCTTGTTGCAAATGATAAACACGGCATGAGCACGACGAGCGTTTTCCTCCACCCATTGTACAATGGTCTTTTCTGTGTGGTCATTACAAGAAATGACTTTGAAGTGCTGCTGCTTCAGAAAACCAACAACATACTTCTCTATCTCTATTCTTTCATGAGTTGGTGTGCCCAGTGAATATAAAACAAGTGCTTCTACTTTGGCTGGCTTCTGTGCTTCTACTTTGGCTGGCGCCTTCGGGAATGGACTGTACATAGGCATAATTGAACGCTCATCATCTGAAGTCGTGTGCTGTGTACTATTAATTCTCCATAAATAAAAGAATATTATTGTGGCTGCTGCACTTACTATTACCACAAAAAACAAACCTATGACTATGCTAACGACAAGAGAAAAGTTTTGACTCGGCTGACGATTTGGCAGAGAAGTAGTTGAAAGTGTGAGAGGTACAGTACTTTCTGTTACATAATAGTACAGGGACCATGGACCACAACCAATAGTGTGGCTGATGCCAGAGAAATAGGTCGATAGTCCTGAACAGGTAGCATAACTCTGTACCCTAACTGACCAAGAATCTAAGAAAGGAAGCCCACTAACCATGACACAACTGGAACCATTGACGAAGATCGTTATTGTTTCATTGTGAGGGGTATTTCGCAACTCGACATAGTACACACCTTCTGGTGATGTTGCGGTCCATGAAATCTTTAGCTCTTTCTTGATGTAGTTGGTTTCCAATGATGGTGCAAGAGGAAGTTGAGGAAGGCACACATTAGAGCCATTGCATAGCTTTGGCCAACTTATAGAATAAGTCTCAGTAAATACATAAGGTTCCCAATCACCATCAAATGGAAATGTAGCAAGGCTCAATTCCAATTTCTGGTTGGGAGCTGAATCATATTTAAAAGCATCTTCTACTCCAAGAGAAATATTGCGTATATTGGTGTCCAGTATGCATAAACACTTGATCAAGGCCCTGTCCTTCTTAACTCTGAGTTCATATCCTTTTATTAAGTGTATACTGTCTAAATCATGTTGAAACCAATCCCAGATCACATCAAGTGCAAAATGACTCGCATTTTCCGGTATATACCGCCCTCTAACAGAGCTCACCTTGATGAATTGATAGGAGTCATTCAATTCAGTACGACTAGTACAATGCTTATTCAAAGGACAGTCATAGATAGTAGTTGTACTAGTAAAGGTAGGTTTAGCCACTCCTGTCCTCCTACTCATTCTACTACACTCTGGCAGCTGACTATCCTTGGAGTGGTCAGTTGAACAGGAGTGGTTAAGTAGGCATGTAGCATTTGTAGCACAGGTTGAACAAGAAGAGCCAAGTAGGCTAGTTGAACCAGGAAAACAAGTTGAAGTTAGTACTGTAAAGTTCAACACAACAGCTAACAAAAGTAAGCTGTCAACTTCCATACTGTCATAGTTCATGAAGCTCACTCACAACTCCTTATTTATGTCAAGTAGCACATCCTGTTGTGTCAGAGCAGGAAACTTGTTCTCTTAATTAAGTAAATAAGGTAAAGTATCATCAAACTTAGAAGCATACACGGGATGGAACCACACAACAATAATAAAGAACACCACTACTTAAATAATAATAATAATAATAATAAAACAACAAAAAAACAAAAAAATTAAGTCTCGTTACTAAATTCAATCCCTCGAGACTTAGTCACAAAATGGTAGAGCTTTTCTATCTCAAATTTCTTCTGGCCCATAAGAAAAACAGGCATTAGTTTGAGATAAGAATTGTTGGGAACAGAAACGTCGCTGGTGCTATCTGCATCCGAAATGAAACAGAATTTTCCAATAGTGTTTTGTGATGCTGCTGCTGATACAAGGAGTTCCAATGAATTCAACAAAGGAGATCTCTCTTCTTTTTCCCAATCCTGACAAAGATCTTTGTTTCCAACAATCAAAATAGAGTCCACAGAATTCATTGAATCTTCAAGCCACATGCTAATATTGCCACTGTCAATATCACTCGGTGTGATAATATCAAAATAATCCAAGAGGCTACGTATGATATGCTTTTGGACATGTTCTAGGCTAGCCTGAGACATACTAGGAGAACAAAATACAAAAACTTTTCGAGGAGTTCTCTGTGGGTAAACAAAACTGCTAATTTTTTTCTTGCAATATTTTAATACAAGAAATAAGGTAAAAATTGCAAGAGTTGCTGTTCCTATGACCACAATGATAGTACAGAACAAGCTTGAAAACAATACTATGTCTACATTCGCAGCAATCTGACTAAATGGAACATTCGTAGTGAAGGTTTTGTCAAATTGAGAAGAGACTGTAGAGCTTTCTTCTACAAATTGACATGCAAATTCTTGATTATATACTTCTTTCTGCTCTTTTATTTTCCCACAGCCAAATCTATGACTTCCAGTAGTACCATAGTCGCCGAGCCCAGAACAATTATGATACGCCTGAATTCTGACCAAATAACGATAGTTAGCACTTAAATTATGTAGCTGTATTTGGAGACTGTTAGTAACTTTCAAAATGTGTATAATTTCTTTCTTGCTTTCATTGTAAATATAAATGTAATAGGCCATTGGTACAGCATATGTATTGGCAGGATGATTCCAAGTTATATTTATCTCTTTAGTGTAATCATTGCATATGGCTGAGGTGACCACCACATTTCTAGGAGCTTGATATTGCTTCATACTGCATATGGTTCCATTGTGATGTATGTCTGCACAACCTTCAATATCAGCTCTTAAGTCCCTAGACTTTTTATGCAGTTGTTCATTATCATCCGAAGCCACTGGATAAGGAAGAACTTCAATTGCTGCATAGGTGGGTATTTCATCATATCTGAACTTATTTATACATATGTGAGTTTGATAAGGATTTCTAATACAATAGCGATATACAATATTATTGTATTTTCCAATAACTCTAACTTCATAGCCACCATAATGACCACTGTACTCCGTCAGATTCCAAGCCACACAAATGCTAAAATAATCAGGGTTAATGGAAAAATAATCTAATCTAATTTTCAGCAAGGAAATGTTGGTGAGCCTTTCAGGTCCAAAACAAGCTTCGTGTGAAGGAGCTGCAATATCACTGCTTTCCTGCTCACCTGATGGCTCATTGCTTAGATATTTGGTGTGATGAAAAAATGATTCAGAATCTGGAAAGCATGCTTGAAGCAAATCATTTTTGCATTTGCTGTTAATTTCATGACAAATTCCAGTAGTCTTACAAATTAGACAGTTGATTTCAACAGTTATACACTCTATGAAGAAGAGCAAAAGTACAACACTAGTTTTAGCCAGCATGGTTTAGAGCAACTGGCCTGCTTGTTGATGAGTTTCTAACTGTCGTTTGACAGTTGGGACATATTTGCATTTTTGTATGAAGTCAATCAGATAATCGTAGTGCTAATAGCATTGGCACTTCAACAACAAACTCGTTTCCCGACATATTTAACACTGAAAAGAAAACTGTTATAAAGAAAACACAAACAATGGGAAGAAATAATATAATTAAGGCTACAGTACTATCTACTGAAATCTTTCACATATACTAAGGTTAGCTAGAGTTAGCACCTTGAAAATGCTGGTATATTTAAAACATTAATCAGAGCAGCACTATGCCCATTGACTTTCTTCTGTAGACACACTTTACAGTTACTAAATAGTGGCTGGAAATGTAAACGTGATTCTTACCTGTGATAACCTGTTATAATTCAAATATTGCTCGTTATTTAGCTGAGATCTTTATTTGAGAATCAGTGCATTTAGAATGCATGCATTTTTAAGGGATGAAATAGTAGCATAAGACAAAGCACTTGGATTACATAAGATTTTTTAAACAGAATGATATCTTAGCACAATAACTTGAAAAGCTGCTAGAGGCAAGTAGTTGGAACAAAATACAGACTAAATCAGAAGAACCTTTAGAAAAGTGGACATACAGAGAAGCAAATTGGTTCAGGCACAAAGCTAAGTGAGTAGCATATTGTTCTGTGTGTGTTCTGTTCTTTTTATGAATTTGCACAATCTATGGATTGTGTTGCAAATTCTGCAAATTCATAGATTGGGCAACAATCTATAGACTGTGCAACTCATCTGTGCAGCACAATTTATAAACTTGCACCCCATTGTAAATAATTAGCCAATCTATACACATATGCAAGCTCAAGTACAAAAATAATACTTTCAGGAGACTTTGGCTGCCTATGTGGACAATTAAGCTAACTGCTTCCCTAATAAAGAAAAAAAACACCACATCTTTATACTGTCATGTATGAAAGTTAAGTTTCCTACTGTAAATATATCAACAAAGCTATATACAAATTGACCATTATAGCTCTCATCAAGTAGTCAAAGAAAGCATCAGAAGATTTTGGAGTACAAACCAAACAGAAGTTAGAAACCCTTTGTTAAATATTTGTTTTACTTTAGGGAATCACATTGTTATTATGTTGACTTGCTCTGCTATTCCCATGGTCAAACTGAAGAAATGATGACACTTTCACAATAGCCTACCTAAATGTTTGTATTCATTGTAGCATTCTTAGAAACCACACACAATGAAACCTCCTCTCTCTTAAATTTAATTTCCTATACACATCCTAAAGTCTAGCAGGACAGGTTGTAGGTAAGTGTAGAGTACTTTAACTGTAGTTGTGAGATAAGCATACCCGTAGCCAACGGGGTTCGGATGTTTGATCGAACTCCCCCCTCCCCCCTTCTGAGTGACCGGAAGTAAACTTTTAGCCACACCCACATACAACTTCCGGAATATGTGGATTTTTCCGCATACATTTTAAATGGGCAATTTACAATTAAATAACTTATAGTACAAAAGGCATATTAATGGTGCACTGTTTATATACAGCTCGCCGTAGTGGCTGGAAGCTATGTTAAGCGAGGCTGATATATCACTACCAGTTTACTGATTTTCGCTCGATTATCAACAGTACAGTTATTATTTTTTTGTGTGAACATTATAACCAGGGGCACACGAAGCCATTTTTGTATGATGTCTAAATAAATTTGGACACAATAGCCTGCACAGCAAAAATGTCTTTATTTTGTGTTGGTTGTAGTTATTAGTGTGTCAGTATAAAATACGAGTGCACTTCACAGCAAACCTGCCAATCATGATATTTTACTTTACATCTGTTCACTTTGTATTTGTACTTGAATCTGTCTCATAACTACACAACAGGAACAATTTTTTTTTTAATCTAAGCTGGTAATAATTGGCAAGTCTACCCTTTCAACAGTCAAGTAAAACAGACTATATAGCTTTAAAAGTGACACAAATACTGATGCAGAGAAGCAGAGACTTTTAAAATAGTGCACAAATAAGCAAGTTCGTCCATATTGATTAACACTAAGAGTCAATAAATTCAGTCTTGAAATAGAATACTGGCTTTACTTGCTGTAAACAAATCCTCTTTATTATGAGCAATATCGTCATGAAGTAGTCTTATAAGTAAAATAATGGTAACATCTAGAGTGTGATCACATCTCAGTAATTAAAGGTACTATTTTTAGTGGTGTCTTGAGTCATTAGAGGGTACAAGTTGATAAAGGAGACTGGTAAAGGATCATCACCAATATATTTCCAAAGTTGGATAAATATTCTTGTGCACACTTCCACTCAGAGTTCTTAGCAATCATGTAGAAGCTAATTATACAGCAAAATTTCAGTACACACTTCAAGCTAAAAATAAGAAACATGATACAAAAACATCAGTGCAATGAAAGCAGAAAGACTCAAGATTATGAATATAGTACATACATGTATAAAATTAAATGAAATGATTAAAAAATTTGAGTTCATAGGTGATAAGGAGTTGCTATAAAATCTTGGGGGTAAAGTGATATACTAGTACTATTACATTTAATGGTGGTATGCATGTAGTTTATACTGCATTACAAAATTCTATTTTCTTGTCATCATTCTGCATGTTTTTTAAACATTCTGTTTCCAGCACAATCATACGAGACTTGGTGACAAACTGGTACAGTTCAACTTCATGATTTGTCTTTGAACCCATCAAGAAAACCCGCAATAGTTTGAGGTACAAATTCTCAGGAATGTGGACATTGTCCATGCAATTTTCTGTGGAAATGAAGGCAAATTTGCTCACTGTGTTTTGAACAACCGCTGCTGAAATGAGCGACTCTAAGCAACTAAGTTGTGGGTGGCGTGTCGAACTTTGCCAATCCTTCGAAAAATCTTCATTAGCCACGATTAATACTACATCAACTGAGTTCACAGTTCGCTCTAGCCACTTGCTTACATCTCCATCCATAAGCTCGCCCGTGGTAACGATGCTAAAGTATTTGGCAAGGTTCGCTGCTACCTGATTGTTGAGGCGCTCTTGTTTTTCCTGTGACATGCTGGGAGCGTAGAACAGGAACAAACTGAAGTTATTTTGAATAGGATGAACCGGCTTTTGCAAAGACTTCAGTTTGAGTGCAAGAAGTCGAAATATAACAACAGCAAGAATGACTACTACTATGATTACTAATATTCCACCAGTAATAGAAAATATTGATATTTTCATAGCAGAGAAAGAATGTGCAGCAGATTCTGATGCGAATGAGATTGATAAATGCTCACTTGCAATTAATGATTCCCCTTCCGTTGAATCAGCAAAACAAGATTTGTTATTATCATTAAAATTTTCCTGTTTTATTATTTTATGGATGCCACAGCCCAGTACTACACTGTCATAGGTTCCTAATCCACTGCACTTTCGATAAGCGACAACCTTTGCTGAATAATTTATACTGGCATTCAAATTAGTGACTATCAAATCAGTTGCATTGATGACTTCAAAGTACTGTTGTACATCAGGTTTCCGATACACCCTCACATAGTACTTCTCTGGCGGAACTAAGGCATTTTCTGGATGATCCCACGATATATTTAGTGTTTTGGTGTTGTTGCATATGGTAGATTTCAAAGACATCTTTCTTGGTCCTCTGAATCGATTCACACAAACACTGGATTTATTTTTCACCCTGATATCTCCACATCCATTGATTGTTGATAATTGCGCTTGCAAGTTGAAATTATCTATGACATCATCTGAGGCCAAAACATTAGGATAAATTTCAATTTTGTACGGCTGATTTTGTAGGTTGGAATACTTAAAGTTATTAAGGCAAACCTGCATCTGACTGGACGATACACAGAATGAAGGTCTGAGGACTTTATTGGAATAATACAGTTTAAATACATACTGGCCCAGTGTATTATTCTGGTTTCTATTGGTAACTGTCCAGGACACACAGACTTTGACATGATCAGGATCCACGTGAATGTATGTCAAATTCAAATTCTCAAGTTTTACGTTGAAATGCTTGGAAGGTTCCCTACACTCTGTATCAATTCTACTACCAGCTAAGTTGTAACCGTAGTGATCCTGTTCTCTCGATGTTTGACCATAACATGTATTCCTGGCATCACTGCGACATCCTCCTTGGGTGTGCTGGCAAACTCCAGAAGACTCACAGGATACTGATAGAGCAGAGTGTGGCCCCCAAAACACTAATAAAACTGCAACTCTGATAAGGAAATCCATCTCAGTCAGTACTATACCAGCAGTGTTGTTCAAAGTGACTTTCACGCTCACTGTCCACTCTTTTTATAGCCAAGCAGCCAAATAGCTTCACTCAGGAAGTGCTCTTCTATTACATTAATTCTTGAGGCTTACATATGAAAGGAAATGAACCAAACAACGAAGCACTAGTGGTGCAAACCTTCAGACTAGCTAAGCATCCTGACTGGCTGGATGTATATAGAGTTACACAAACTATCATGAGATTAACTCCTGGACTATTACAGATCCACATTAACTTTAGGACACTTCATTTTAAGGATAAATTTCAAAATCAGGTCTCTTAATCTTATTTAAGCAGAACTCTAAGTGCTTTATGGCAAGCATATGACAAACCAAACTAAGACAGGCCACTAAAGGTTGTGGCCTAAAGAATACTATATTTTATTATGTTAAAGTAGACCACTACTTAATTTTTTTTTGCTTCATTATTTGAGTAAAAATAAGACTAAAGCATAAGTTGTGTCTGCTCAAATTATACCTAATTCAAGAGTTAAAAAAAGTTGGTATTTTCTGAGCTTAACCTTACAGCACAGTGTGACGGCTCAGGAGTGTGAGGGTTGTATGCCTTCTTTCCAAGTCCAAAATTGTGTTAGTGTTGCCACCGGGTCCTCTCCAGGTGATTTTCTACTCAATGGTCTTTCCCAAGTTATGTTATAAAAATATCCTTTTAATGGAAATGTGCAATAATTGAACAAGATTATGTGAATAGAGATAGGTACAAAGTGAACTCAATTTTTATATTCCTGGATGACATAGCCCTTACAGAAAGAAAATCTTAAATCTAACAGAATATCATACAACATAATTGTCACCACCTTACTCAGGGGCGGTTCCAGCACTAATGATGGGGAGGGGCCCCAATATAGTTAGGTCAAAACACATGAAAAAATTATTAAAATATATACATGATCTGGACACTATTTATAAATGAAGAGCATAAATTAGCATGCATGGCACTCTGCATTGCAATTTTCCCATAAACTTTGTTCAGAGGAGGGGTTGGCCCCATTGGCCTCCCCTCCCCCCTCCACGGATCCTCCCCTGTTATAAATATGTTTATATGCTTATCCACACACATCTCAGCCTCTGTTCTGATTAAGCTATCCTTACACACTGCATAACAGTGTTAAGTAAAGTTCTACTCAACATTTAATTTTGGTTAAAACACTTACTTGCTATCAGGGATGTCTTGAATGCTCTAAAACAAAAATAATATCAATAAGCAACAGCAAAAATATCACAAAATTTATCTTGCTTACTTTCATTTTTAATCTTCTTCCATCAACTGTACTCTGAGATATAATAACAACAAAGTTAATGATAACATTTGACTGTCTATTAAAATAGCTAGGATTTCCATTCATCTGAGAAATTAAGATTCTGCTACAAGCTCCAGTGGATGTTGTAATCACATGCTGTGTAACAAAATGATTAGGTTACAACAGTCTGTTAATTAATGTATCATATCGACACAAATTTAAAGTCAGTTTTTTTAACTGCCAAATATTTTGTCCATATATTTATTATATACTCATTATATTAAATATATAGTCAAATAAATTGCTGCTGTGTATATTGAATCACCAGAATATAAGTCCAACTTGAGTAAGTTGGATCACATTAATTTTTTAAATGGTTGCTACAAGGTCTTTCAATAGACAACCACATACAACAAAAATATAATAACAACTGAAGCACCAAAGGTGCGAACCCTCAGCGCTATTAAACACTACCTAGCTAATGCAATATAATCTCCTTCCAAAAGAACAGGCAATCCGTTAGCTATTTTAATGAGGCATCAAAATAGTTCAACCAATGAAAATGGTACATGGAAACGCTGTCTTCATAAGAGAAGAAGCTAAATTAGCCAGAAACACTCACCGATATGCATTTTCAACGCGAAACTTCACTTCTTTCAACTCCGTTAACTTCCCCGAGTATAAATCAAACTACACCGCTGGCTGCAAGAAATTATTTGCTCACGTGACGCTAGGGGGCGTTGTCCATAAATGCTGGTACTTACCGCGGATCTGAAAGCTTCAGGTTTTCTCAACGATAAGCCCGAAATTAAAAAAAGTAGCACAATAAAAGGTCTTAAATCTTTGTCCTGAGTAAGTTCATACCTAAATCAACTGTTAATTGTCAGTATTCTCCAAAATCAGAATGTGACAGACAGACAAACAGACAGACAAACAGACAGGACGACTACTACAACCCTCTCGCGCATGCACGCTGAGGGTTAATAAAAAGACTATGTCAAATCAGGGACTACTGTAATTGTAAATATCATACCTTTAGTTGTGCATTAATAAGTTCTTTCAAAATGGAAGGTCCATCCAAATCAAAGCAAGGTCTATAGAGAAATAATATCAAGCTAATATAAAAACAGCAAAAAGCAATAAAATGTTGCAGTTGTGACAATATATTATAGGATAATTCATAACTCTGATGACTCCAAGCAGTCAAGATATATTAACCAAATCATTATAGTTTGAGGTGTAACATAACAGGCAAAGTACACTAAATGTATATCCTTAATTCACAGTCAAGCTAGAGTTCAGTGAGCGAGGATCTTTATAGTGAGCAGAATATGGCAGGAATTACGTGAGTTTGCATATTAAGTGGACAAGTAGGTGAACTAGTTAAATACAGGTTTTTTACTTGCAGTAAATGAATAGCAGCCAAAAGCTTTTTTTTTTTAGCAACTCTCGTCACACAAGTCTAATTGGGTAATGTTGCTAGCCTCACAGTGTGAATTGTAGAGCTCGCCAGAGCTTACAACTGTGCCTAAAGCAGTTATTTATTCATTTCTATCATAGAAATATTTTTGAAAAAAATCGTCCCGTATGGCTTCAGGGCCGTAGCTAGAAAAAATTTCGTGGGAGGCGAAAATTTAATGTCAGTTGTGTGTGCATAGGCAAACTTTTATAATAAACTATATAATATATCGTATGTACATACATGTATATAACTAATAGCAGCTGCCCGTCAAAATTGAGCTTGGTTTTTTTAACCCCAAAAAGGGTATATATATGTGACCGGATTTGTGAAAACCCGGCTAAACGCGGCATCTAAAGTTTTCTAATTTATTCTACCAGTAGGCTGCACGGGGCCTTGGGATGCCTTCCTCCTAATTTGGAAGCTGTAGCACAA
>WLWI01000570.1_pt1 | contig 33597 bp, 26 predicted proteins | sample 6701501 | NCBI WGS metagenome assembly WLWI01 (sample SAMN12718690, study PRJNA515312) | sponge metagenome | isolation source: marine sponge | host: Mycale hentscheli | place: New Zealand: South Island, Marlborough, Capsize Point | collected 2014-11-01 | reverse complement strand
CTTGTCAGTGCCATTCTCGTTGAGATTGACGATGAATGGAGCAATGCCGACAAGCGATATATCGTGTGGAACGACAATAATGACTCAAACTAAACCGAAGTTACAGACGTAGGGTTGCACAATCTCATCCAATAGAATTGTCTTCAAAGCACCTGTTTTCTGGGAGAAAACCAGCATGAGACCTGAACTCGAAGGTAAATTTATTTTCAGATTTTGATAAAACCCAGACGCAATTTTGATGACAAAACAATCATCTCCCTTGATGTATCCATACTTAATATGTGTATCCCCGGGGGGTCCTCAAATACCAGCTCACCCACTGGTGGCACGACCACCTGACCGTTCGAATATGAGACAAAGCCCTCTTCGATAATCGTTGAAAAGTTCAGTGTTTTCACCACCTGTTTGATTTTTTCTAGTGTGTAAATTCTTGTCACTTTGACCTCATTACCATAAATAATATGATGGAAGATTCTATCAGCAGGCCTGATTCGATCTGCTTAAGCCATGGATTCGCAAGTCATGTTTCTGTGGTGTATTTTAATCTCTCACATCGATATTTTGATTTATCAGATTTTCAGGTAGAGTTGTTGCTAGAAACCTATCACATTCTAAACCGCCTGTATTGCTATCTGGAGAATCACCCTATGGATGCTGCCCAGTTTGTCGACGATGCGAGCCGCTTTGCTGAGATTTCCCATGAAATTATTCGCGAAGAGATTTATCGTCCCCGTGAGGTCAGCGTTAAATCAAACGCCACTCCAGTCACCCCCATTGACCAAAAGGTTGAGCTTGCACTGCGTGCTGCTATCGAAGAAACATTTCCAGCACATGGTATCGTCGGGGAAGAATACGACAGCGTTAACCCCGACTCAGACTACGTTTGGGTATTAGATCCAATCGACGATACCATGGCGTTTATTGCTGGACTCCCGACATTCAGTACGTTGATCGCACTAACCTGGCGGGGCTCCCCTATTCTCGGAGTAATGGATAGTCCGATTACTAAGGAAAGGTGGATAGGGGTAGATGAGATGGGTACGACGTTAAATGGAAAACCGATTTCAACACGTCCATGTAGCGCACTTAATAAAGCGTTTGCCCACACAAGCTCACCACTGTACTTCGAACCTTCGGCAAGTGATCTCGCCGCTTATTGCCGAATAAAAGGTGCGGTGCAATTTTTGATCTTTGGCGGAGGCTGCCATGCCATTGGACGCATCGCTCACGGTTATATTGATGTGTCCTTCGAAGCGGCACATGACATTCATGATTACATGGCGTTAGTACCAATCATTCGCAATGCTGGCGGCAGTAGTTCAGATTGGCAATGCACCCCCTTAACGCTATCGCCAGGGTCACGATTTATTGCTTGTGGCAATGAACAGATACATAACCAAGCGTTAGAGATACTAGGAAACTAAAATGGCACGCAATCCTCGCTACGATGTTTTATTTGAGCCGATCAAGATTGGACCAGTCACCGCAAAGAACCGGTTTTATCAAGTGCCACACTGCGCAGGGATGGGCCACCGATATCCATTTGCTAATGCCGAACTACGAAAGATAAAGGCTGAAGGTGGCTGGGCGGTGGTCTGTACAGAGGAGTCAGAGATTCATCACTCTGCTGAAATATCCCCCGCCACGGAGTCCAGAATCTGGGACGAGAAGGATATTCCGGCGCTTGCGCTGTTAACGGATGGTGTTCACCAACACGGTGGCTTAGCGGGAATTGAGTTGGTTTATATTGGCTACCATGGCCCAAACCGTTATAGCCGAGAAGTACCGATGGCCCCTTCCCACACGGTGACAGATAGCTACGAGCCAGTTCAAGCAAGGGCAATGGACAAGCAGGACATTAAAAACCTTCGACGTTGGCACAAAAAGGCCGCGCTTAGGGCTCGCGATGCTGGATTTGATATCGTGTATGCCTATGCCGGTCATGATATGAGTTTGCCAATGCATTTTCTGTCAAAACGTCACAATCAGAGATCGGACGAATATGGCGGCTCTTTGGAGAATCGAGTCCGCCTATTTCGTGAGCTCATTGAAGAAACCAAAGATGCGATCGGTGACAAATGCGCGGTAGCTGTTAGATTAGCGGTCGATGAATTATTGGGGGCTTCAGGAATAAATAGTGATGGAGAAGGTAAAGAAATCGTCGCCATGCTAGCCGAACTCCCGGATTTGTGGGACGTCAATATCAGTGGTTGGTCTAATGATTCCATGACATCTCGGTTCAGTGCAGAAGGCTTTCAGGAACAATACACTGCATTCGTCAAATCGATGACGACTAAACCAGTGGTAGGAGTCGGACGGTTTACCTCACCAGACACCATGGTAGACCAGATTCGCAGAGGGGTACTGGATTTTATCAGTGCCGCCCGTCCATCCATCGCCGATCCATTTCTGCCTGAGAAGATAGATTCCGGCAGAGAAATGGATATTCGCGAATGTATTGGCTGTAATATATGTGTCGCCTCAGACAATGTCGTGGCGCCTATACGCTGCACCCAGAACCCTACCGCAGGAGAGGAATGGCGACGTGGTTGGCACCCTGAACACATTCAATCAACGAAGTCGAAAGAATCTGTTTTGATAATCGGTGGTGGACCTTCGGGGCTTGAATGCGCTCGGGCATTGGCGCAGCGCGGGTATTACACCACGATTGCAGATTCGTCATCAGAAATGGGAGGCCGAGCCCTGCTCGAATCCCGCCTTCCTGGCTTGTCAAACTGGATTAGGGTGCGTGACTATCGAACGGGTCAGCTGGATCAGTATCCTCATGCGGAAGTGTTTTCCAATAGCACCATGGACGCCGCACTTATCGATGAATTTGGTTGCGATCATGTGGTACTCGCAACGGGAAGCCATTGGCGCCGAGATGGAAAGGGTCGACAACATAAAGAACCCATACCAAACCTTGAGAATTTTCCGGTCTTTACTCCGGACGATCTGTTGAGTCAGGCATTTCGTGTCGAAAGTCTTCCCACCGGGAATATCGCTATTTTTGACGACGACCACTACTACATGGGCGGCGTCCTTGCAGAAAAACTTGCTAAAGCTGGGCGCAAAGTATATTTGATTACTCCGGCGAGCGAAGTCTCTACCTGGACCCAATATACATTGGAGCAGGATCGCATCCAAACGCGTTTACTAGAGTTGGGGGTAAAAATCATCCAACAACGCCGACTTGCACAAGTAGAGTCAGGGCAAATTGCAATTGCCTGTATTTATACCGGACAGACCGAATATATTGACTGTCAATCTATAGTATTGATCACCGAACGCACCCCCGAGCGCCAGTTGTTTGATGAGCTTATGAGCCGAAAAAACACTGGAGAATTGGCGCAGATCAAGTCGATTAAACTTATTGGGGATGCGTTGGCCCCGGGCACCATTGCTGCTGCTGTGTATGGTGGACACCGATGCGCCAGAGAGTTTGGTGTTGAAGTCGATGCGGATGTTGCACCATTCAAGCGCGAGATTCCTTGGTTTGAAGATCGCTGATGACACCACAGCGACTAACCTTAAGCAGAAGCTTGTTGATGTTCAATATTTTGGTACCGCATGTCCAAGCAGAGCCAGTGAGATCCAAGCTATCATGACTTTGCGAGCGAGTGAATCCATTTTAAAAAAGAATGTCGTGATCATTCAAGACAACCTTCACTTACTTGATCGGTTCATGGAAAAGTATCAGGATTTATTCGAATGGGTCCGGCCCACTGCCAGCACTGTGGGTTTTGTAAAGTTTAAAGGCCCCCTGTCATCTGAAGAACTCAGCGAGCAGTTAGTCAGAGTAGGAATATCAATAAAGCCTGCCTACGTATTCACGGACAACGTTCGTGAATACAATGATTATTGTCGAATTGGCTTTGGTGAGAAGGTGATGCCTAGGGCTTTAGAAGCACTCGAACATTTTGTTGAAAAAAACAGAGGTGATTGGTGAATTTGGGCGTCTGGGAGTTTTCTACTGGTAACTAGTCGATATGATTGGGTACTTATGACACTATAAAATAACGAACCTCTCATACAAGCAATGCGAAGCGGTAGACCAACATACATCGTATGAAATCCTTTCATACTTGCCACCAAACTAGGCTCTTTTGCTATCATCGAAGTACTGTTTTTGGCTTCTCCTGTTTGGCTTTCTTCTCCTTGAATTTGTCCGGCCCTAGCGAAAATTTCGGACAAAAGTTTGAAGATCATTTATGAAAAGCTGGGGCTCCTCCATGGCTCCGAAGTGTCCACCACGAGGCATTTCGGTCCAGTGCTGCACGTTATAAATTCGATTCACATAACTACGAGGTGGCCAGGCGAGCATTTCTTTTGGAAAAAGAGCACAGCCAGTCGGGGTCTCCACACGCTTTCCTTCCGGTGAAATAATACGACCACCTTCTTCACGCCGCCCATAGTAGATCCACGAAGCGGTATTGAAGGTTCGCGTCACAACGTAAATCATAATATTGGTAAGTAGCACGTCCTTAGTGTGGGCGCTTTCGATATCATCACCATTAGTATCTGACCACGAATTGAATTTTTCTATGATCCAAGCAGCGATACCGACAGGGCTGTCCATCATGGCATAGCTTAAGGTCTGAGGCCGAGTAGCTTGCTGGGTTCGATAGCCGTTTTCCATCTCCTGATCCAGGTCAAACTGATTTGACCAAGCTTCTTCTTCCTCTCCTTGAGGTCCATCAGGATGTCGCATGGTCAATATACTGAGGTGAATCGCTTGACAGGCGGGATGCTCGAATCCGAGCCAAGATGAGATTGCCCCGCCCCAATCACCCCCTTGGGCGATATAGCTGCCATAGCCCAGTACATCAACCATCAGCGAGTTAAATACCGACGCCATTTTACGTGGACCATAAGGTCGAGGGGGACGGCCTGAAAAACCGAACCCCGGTAATGAGGGAGCGATAATCGTAAATGCGTCTTCAATGTTTCCTCCGAAGCGTTCAGGATGCGCAAGGGGTTCGATGATCTCCATAAACTCGACAATAGATCCTGGCCAACCGTGGCTGATAATCAAAGGCATCGGTGAGGGTCCACTCCCTATTTCGTGAATAAAATGAATATCGATACCATCCACTTCGGCTACGAACTGGGGAAAGCGATTTATCGCTTTTTCTTGAGCCCGCCAGTCGAACTCATTAACCCAATAGTCAGTAAGCTCCTTCATATAATCAAGATTAGTCCCATACTCCCAACCACCATCATCTGGCATTTCATGCCATGGAAACATCAAAATCTTTTCGTTAATGGCACTCAGTGTTGTCTGGGGCACGGATACTTGGAAGGGTCGGCAATCAGTCATGGAAGTAAAGTGGGAACACAGTTCAGCTAATTAGCGCAAAAAAAGAGGTTTTCGTCCAGAGACAGATTTAGTCTTTCGCGAGGACAGAATCCAATCGGTCCCAGAGCCCAAGTCAATTTGGAGCTTGCAAATTTAGAGCATGCGATTTACTTCTTCCGAAATTATCTGGATTCCTTCTTTGAGCTTTTTCATTGGCACAAATGCAAACCCAAGTCGAAAGCTACGTTTCTCTTTATTCAAACTAAACCGTTCTCCAATATCGATAAGTACCCCCCGTTCACGAAGTCGCACGCCCAGCTCGGTAGCATCAAAACCTTTAGGACCCGTTAACCAGAATGAGGTTCCCCCCTTGGTTTGTGTCTTTGAAAGCATGGATAAATGCTTAGTAATAGCCTCATTCATAACATACCACCGCTGCTTATAGCTACGCTCAATGTTACGTAGATGCGAATCATAGTGACCGAGTTGAAAAAATAGAGCGACGACTTCCTGAACAATGGTGGGTGGATGGCGCATCATGACACCTCTTATGATTCTGGTTTGTCGAATAATGTCCCGATGAGCAACGATGAAACCCAATCGGATGCCGGGTGATATGGTTTTTGACAAACTACCGATATATATCACTCGATCATTTTTATCCTGTGAACGCAAAGACTTTGATCGTGAATTAAAATAATTCATCTCCGCCTCATAATCGTCTTCAATAATCAGAAAGTCCTGTCTAGCTGCGGCGGCAAGTAATTGTTCACGGCGGCGTTGAGACATGGTAACCATCGTAGGGAATTGATGACTGGGCGTAGTAAATACCAGCTGGCAATCATCCGGAATTGAAGAAACAACGATCCCTTCATCATCAACGGGAACACCAATAAGTCGATTGCCCGTTAGCTGAAATGCATTACGCCCATAGGAAAACCCAGGATCTTCAATGGCCACCGGGCGGTTCTTTTGCGCAAAGGTCGCCCCAATAATGAATAGTGCATTCTGCGCTCCTAAGGTAATGAGCACCTCATCTTCATTTGCGTAGATACCACGGGAACTCAATAATCGTTGACGCAGTTGTTGGGACAGTTGTGGACTATCACTCTCTACCGCATCATCTCGCCAAGAAGACATCTTGGCTCGACCCAACGCCAGTCGAGTACACTCACGCCAGCTATCCATGGGAAACAGATTCGGATCGATTTGGTTGTAGATAAAAGGATAGGGATAACTGGTCCAGTCCAGCGGATTATCCACTGACACCAATCCCAGAGAATCAAACGTTACCGGTGCGGGTGTAGCACCGCGATCAGCATCATATCCTAGCTTTTTTGCGACTCGTGTTGGCGCTTGAGCAATGGGGTTAACAAAGTACCCGGAACGATCTCTTGCAACCAGTAGTCCGAGATCAATTAATTGATTATACGCGGAAAACACCGTATTTCTGGATACCCCCAACTGTTCAGCAAGCTCACGGCAGGAGGGTAGGCGTTTCTCAGGTGAGAGTGTTCGGGCAGTCACGGCGGAACTCACTATCTCACAAATCTGATCTCGCAATCCCAAACTGGAGTTTTCGGGCAAGACAAAATGGGGGGTCATTGAATCCATAGGTAATTCTCAGTTTTGTTAATACGATCTGGAAACATTCCCGTAAGGCACTCTCGCTTGCTCATTGTGGCATTAATTAATAAATCTGTCCTCTACATTCGTACAAACTGTCACTTTTCTTAATATGGGCAGTGTGAAAACATGATTATCGTAATAAATTCATAAAAGTTCTTTAGGAGGACAAGCTGGTGAAAAAATCATATCTACTAAGAGTGTTGGCACTAGGACTTGCCACCACGTGGTTCGCTCAGTCCGCAAATGCCGAAACTGTGCTCAAGCTCGGCACAGTTGGACGTTTGGGGATGCCTATCGGTGATGCTATCGACCAAGCTTTGGTCCCAAAGGCAGCAGAGCTTTCTGGTGGTGAGCTTGTTGTTGAGCCACATTATCGAAAATCATTGTGCGGTGAGCAAAAATGTGGCGAACAGGCAAATCAAGGGCTATTGCAATTGTGGACCAGTTCTACCGCCAATTTCGGCAACTTTGGTACAGCGCTGTCTATCTTTGATCTCCCCTACATCTTTAAGGACATTGAGTCCGCTGACCGAATTTCAGAAGAGTGGATGTCAGACTTACAATGTAAGGAAGCGGCTGAAACAACGGGGCATATCTGTTTTGTGGTTTACTCCAGTGGTGGTTTCCGCGAACTGGGTAACGCAACCCGTCCCATTCACACCCCGGACGATATGAAAGGCTTAAAATGGCGTGTGACTAAAAGCCCGATTGAATACACCTTGGTTAAGAATTGGGGAGCGACGCCTGTTCCATACGATTGGACCCAACTTTATCAAGGTTTACAAACTGGCGTTGTAGAAGGCCAGTATGTGGCAATTCCATGGCAGCACGTTGCCAAGCTACACGAAGTGGCAAAGTACTTCACAAAAATAGGAGGGTCATGGTCAGGCAACCAGATTTCCATGGACATCACACAGTACAATGCACTCAGTCCAGAAGAACAAAAGTGGGTACAGGAATCGACGCAGGCTTTTGGTGATTCAGTTCGTGCACTTGATCAAAAATGGGTTGAAGACGGCATCACAGCCATCAAGCAAGATATCGAAGAATGGTATGTTCCTAATGAAGAAGAAATGAAGTTATGGCGGATTGGGGCGATTGGGGCGTGGAAAGATGCCAAAGGAACTTATGATCCAGCCCTTGCCGAACGCGCTTTGGCTGAACAAGGCCTTGATGATTTTATCGCTACTTTAAAAGCAGCGGGAGCACTCTAAGCTAACTCTCCTCAAACAGATTCGTATTCCACACATCTGTTTTTTTCAAAAAGACGCGCTCTTAAGGAGTGCGTCTTTACTTTTTCACCATCTTCAGTTTTTTATATGACCTTGCCATGACCACGTTAATCGCTGTCAATGGTCTGAGCAAACAATTCGGGCACCTTCTCGCTGTCGACAACATTTCGTTTAACGTCGACCGGGGCGAGGTACTTGGGTTCCTTGGGCCTAATGGCTCGGGTAAGTCCACCACCATGAAGATGATTACCGGCTTTCTATCACCAACATCAGGTGGTGTGGAAATTGCCGGAATTGATGTGCTCACTCATCCAATCTCAGCGCAACAGCGGCTGGGGTATCTCCCAGAAGGCTCTCCGGCTTATGCTGATATCTCGGTAAACGCTTATCTCAAATTCATTGCGCAAGTCCGTGGATTTAGCAGGAATGATGCAGCTCAAGCCATCGACTATGTTGTTCAACGCACCCTGATTGGCAACGTACTACACCAATCGGTTGAAACACTCTCCAAAGGCTATAAGCGTCGCGTTGGCCTTGCCCAAGCACTACTCCATGACCCAGAGGTTTTGATACTCGACGAACCGACGGATGGACTGGACCCTAACCAAAAGCACGAAGTGAGAAACCTGATTAGGGAAATATCAAAAGATAAGGCAATCATTATTTCCACTCATATATTAGAAGAAGTGGAAACGATTTGTAATCGTGCAATCATCATTGCAAACGGACGTGTAAAGGCGGATGGAACACCCCAACAATTCGAACAGCAGTCTCGTTATTTTAATTCCGTGGCGATCACCCTTGACGCCCAAAATCTCGACTCTACCAGCATCGAGCGGATTCGTGATGAAATTGCATCACTACCAGACGTAAAAGAAGTTGAATTAAACCGTGTCGGTAACAGTCAGGAAATGATCGCATTACCCCAAAGGGATGGCAGTGGCAATGACGATATTCTCTCCACTATCGCGCCATTGGCCCGACAGCAGCATTGGCCCGTTGATCAAATTAAAACGAAGCGCGGCGATCTTGAAGAAGTGTTTCGAAATATTACCACTGATACAGCAAACGGCATTGAGCCGCCAGCTTCGACGGATATCGAACGGCCGCTAAAACCCAGCAGCAATGAAACTACAACTATTTGGCGAGATACTTGGGTCATTTGCAAAAGGGAACTACTCAGCTACTTTACGACACCAATTGCCTATGTTTTTATCGTCATTTTTCTAGCGGCCATCGGCGCATTTACTTTTTTCCTTGGCGGGTTTTTCGAACTGGGACAAGCTAATCTAGAATCATTTTTTCAATTTCACCCTTGGCTGTACTTGTTCTTAATTCCCGCCATTGCTATGCGGTTATGGGCCGAGGAGAGAAAAAGCGGCTCGATTGAATTACTGTTAACGTTGCCCGTCACTACACTCAGCGCAGTGTTAGGCAAGTTCATTGCCGCATGGATAGTGACAGGCGTCGCTCTGTTACTGACATCAACCATTTGGATGACCATTAACTATCTCGGATCACCAGATAACGACGCAATTCTAGCGGGCTACATCAGTAGCTTTTTTATCGCTGGTGGTTATCTGGCCATCGGTGCCTTCGTCTCGGCCACGACGAAAAATCAGGTTAACGCCTTCGTCGTTACCGCCGCCTTGTGCTTCTTGTTTACCGCCAGTGGCCTAGGTGTTGTTCTTGATTTTTTCAGTGGGTGGGCACCACAACCTGTCCTAGATACGTTAAGAAATTTCAGCTTTCTTGAACACTTTCGTAATATGGCGCGGGGCGTTGTAGACGTGCGCGATGTGGTGTTTGTGTTTTCCACTATAGGCTTTTTCTTATTCGCTAATGTGGTTGCTGTGGAGTACAAGAAAAATGCCTAATTCTCATTCTGAGTTTTCCATGGTAGTTCGCATTGGCTCCCCGGGCGACAGGGTATAAGGATGAAACGTATCAATTCTGTTTCTCTAGTCGGGCTTGTTCTAGCATTGGTCTTGTACATCGCGACCAATGTCCTGTTTAATGTTTCAGCACCAACGTTGCGCCTCGATGCCACCGAAAACAGCTTGTACACATTATCTAACGCCACTTATACGACACTTCAGGAAGTGGATGAGCCCGTGGAATTTCACTTTTTCTTCTCCGACAGATTAGCCCGGGAGGTGCCTTTTTATGCGTCTTATGGAAGACGGGTACGTGAGCTATTAACAGAAATCGTAGCAGCGTCTAACGGCAAGATTATCCTTCATACCTACAATCCAAAATCATTTAGTGACCACGAAGATCGAGCTGTTAGATTCGGAGTACAAGGTATACCAATCGACCAGGATAATGAATTGGCCTATTTCGGATTGGTTGGCACAAACTCAGTGGATGATATCGAGCGTATTCCATTTTTTCAGCCAGAAAGAGAAACGTTACTGGAATACGATTTGGTGCGAATGATTTCAACTTTATCGAATGCCGAACCGACCAAAGTGGGGGTGATGGGGTCATTGCCTCTAATGGGAGATATGCAAGCGCAACTGCAGGGTGGTGTTCTTATTCCTTGGCCTATCATTGGCGAGTTACGCAAACATTTTGATCTGATCAATCTGCCTGAAACCGTTGATACTCTGCCGGATGACATTGATGTAGTAATGATCGTGCATCCCCGCAATATCAATAATCGGGCACTTTATCAGCTGGAGCAGTTTTTGTTTCGTGGTGGTCGCGTCATAATGTTTATTGACCCAAAGTCTGAATCGGACCTATCAGCCAATCCTTCCGAGACATCCACCTCCGCGGATGGATTACAAACGCTATTTGATCAATGGGGTATCGATGTTCCCCTTGGGCAGCTTGTCGGTGATCGTTCAATGGCATTGCGCATCAACGCCGGAACCGCAGTCCAACCCGTACCGGCACACTATCTTTTATGGTTAGGAGTTTCCCCGGATTACATGAGTCAGGAGGATCCTGTTACCGTAAAATTGCCTGCGCTAAATATTGCGACACCCGGTTACATTCAACACCATCATCAATCTCCCCTAGTGATTGAGCCACTGATTACTTCAAGTAAAAACTCAGCCCTCATCTCTGCTGAAGAAGTAATGGGTTTGCGTCCAGATGTTCTTGGGTTGCTCGATAATTTTTCTCCCGATGAGAATCGTTATGTGATTGCTGCCCGATTACACGGGAACGTGAGTACTGCTTTTTCTGATGGAGCCCCTGAGCCTCTGGTTCCTCCCACCCACCCTGAACCGGGACAATTGATGAAATCGAATGGTCCAATTAATCTAATGATTGTGGCTGATTCTGATCTGTTGGAGGAGAAGTTTTGGCTACGCAAGCAGCAATTTTTTGGGCGAGAAGTAGAGGAAAAAACTTCCGGCAACGCCGATCTTTTGATTAATGCCATCGGCAACCTTTCCGGAAGCGATGAATTGCTGAAACTACGCTCCCGAGGTGTTTCACAACGGCCATTTGAAAAAATCAAAGCGCTCGAACGAGAAGCTGAGCATCGGCTGCGAGGCAAAGAAAGCCAGCTACAGGATAAGCTTAAAGAGACCCAGATACGAATCGCTGCGATGGAAGAGAAAACAAAAGCGGATGAAAAGACAACGAACACAACAAAGGAAAAAATTGTCCTCACTAACGAGCAGCGCCGCGCTGCGAATGGGCTTCGTCAGGAAATGCTGTCAATTCGAAAACAGCTTCGTGGTGTACAACTAGAGCTCCGTGAAACCATTGGCGCCCTGCAATCTTGGCTAATCTTTATCAATATTGGTTTAGTGCCTATCATTGTTCTAATTCTTGCCTTGGCACTCTGGGCCATCCGGGCATCTACTCGTCGTCGTGACTATTTCAAGGTTCGCAAAATGAGGCTATCCTGATGCCGAGCCGTTCTAACACACCGAGTCGCAGCCTCACCTTGCTTGGAGGATTCACTTGCATCGCTTTACTTGCCTGTTGGATCGTTATTAGTCAGAGGTATGACGTGGTAGAGCCAGAGTACTTGGGTGGTGGTTTCGTTTTCCCCAAACTCGGAAGTAGCGCTAACACAGTCAAAGAAATAGAAATTACCCGAGCCAACGGATCTTTCGTGTTGACACTAGAAGAAGGTGGTTGGGTCAATGACGGTATCAGTGGTTTTTCAGTCTTACCGGATCGGGTAGAAGAGGTAATCGTTTCCATGACCACACTCAAATACCTTGAACCCAAAACCACACGCGTCGAACTGTATAACAAACTCGACGTGGAAGACGTCTATGAGGATTCAAAATCAACTCAGTTATCGTTGAGAAACATGGCCGGTGAGGTATTGGCTAGTGTGATTGTCGGTAGAGTAAAAGAAAGCAACACACCGGAACCAGAGCTGTATATCCGGCTTGATGGTAGTGAGCGTGCTTGGTTAGTTGAAGGTTCCCTTGATGTACGTTACGACGCCATTCACTGGTCAGATACTAAAATTATTGACATCCCATCTGATACAGTGGAGACATTGGTCGTCCAACATGCCGACGGCGAGGTTGTAGCGCTAGGTCGAGAGGATAAAACCCAAATGACATTGGAGAACTTACCTTTGGGTACTGAAATCCAGCACCAATATCAAATTGATTTTCTGGCTGGGTTATTGGAAAGCGTTACCTTCATCGATGCGAAATTCATTGATCATAAAAACACAAAACGTCCCCAGGTGTTTAAGGTAACGATATCAACCAGCGATCTCCTTAAAATCACGCTAACGACCAGCGAACCCGAAGAAGATGGGTCGATATGGGTAAGTTTCGACGCGCTGGTGAGTAACGATCAATTCGTGACCGATCAAGTAAAAAGAGAAGTACAACGCATCAATACCGACCTCAGTAACTGGAACTTCAAACTTCCGCGAAAGTTCACTGATCGGCTAAAACTCCGTCGCAGTGACATCGTTGCGACTCTCACAACGAACAATTAATAGCGGGCATAAACAATAATGGAAAGTATCATTCTTCTCGGTTGTCTGGTTGTGCTGATCTTGTTGGGAGCACCTGTTGGGTTTACCATGATTTTGCTCCCGGCGATTTATATTTTGCTCACCGATGCGGCGCCGATGATATTGATTCCGGGGCAAATGTTCAGCGCCATTGATTCGGTGCCATTGACTGCTATTCCGTTTTTCATGTTGACTGGCGAATTAATGACCAGTGCCACCATTACAGATCGCCTAGTCGAGCTTAGTAGACGTTTAATCGGACGCTTACGTGGAAGCATGGCCCAGGCCAATGTATTGGTTAGCATGTTTTTCGCCGGCATGAATGGATCCGTTGTTGCCGACACAGCAACGGTGGGGTCGTTACTGGTACCGGCAATGAAAAGAGCTGGCTATACGGCTTCTTTTGCAGCGGGAATCACCGCTGTCAGTTCCACCATAGGGGGCATTATTCCCCCAAGTATCATGATGATTGTGCTCGCTAATGCCAGCGAGATTTCCATCGGCGCGTTGTTCGCAGGCGGCATCGTTCCAGGCGTTATGATTGGCGCATTGCTAATGTTGATTAATCACATTCTCGCGGTAAGGCATAACTTTGAACGTAGTGAAGAACCATTCAGTTGGCGAGCATTAGGGAAAGCTGCTTCGGATGCTTCTTTCGCACTACTCATTCCAATTGTCCTCGTCGGAGCAGTGGTCGGCGGGGTCGCGGGTGTCGTCGAGGCTGGAGCGCTCACCGCGACCATTGCGCTATTCGTTGGCTTATTCGTTTACCGCACCATTACTTGGGAGAACTGTAAAGGTGCATTTATTAGGGCATTTCGCAATAGTGCAATGGTATTCGTCATTATCGCAGCATCCGGTCCATTCAGCTGGCTACTGACCTCATTGGGTGCGATTACCGATCTCGAGCACTGGTTGTTGGGGTTTTCAGCTAACCCACTCCTATTTGCCCTCATACTCGTTATTTTTATCTACCTTCTCGGTATGGTGATGGATTCTGCCGCGAACATCATCGTAGTGGGACCGGTCATCGTCGAGGTCATGGTAAAAGCTGGCTATCCTGATGTACAGGCAGCATTGGTTTGCGTTGTTGGGTTCTTAATCGGCTCGGTTACGCCACCCCTAGGAGTGGCATATTTTACGGCAGCAGCGATCGCCAAGGCGAGTTTGGAAAGCGTGGCAAAAGCCATGTTACCCTATCTTGCCGCCCTTTTTGTCTTATTGTTTTTGCTACTGGTTATTCCTGCTTTCACCATGTGGTTACCAACCCAACTGGGTTACACCGGTTAACGGTGTGTTGAGGAACCTCTGAACAAGCCATGACCGATCAATTTGAGCCCAGACTTATGCAGAGGCTCTTTGAATCCACTCGTGAACCGATTCTTTTACACAGTGCAATTAGTCCGAAAGACACGACATGCATCTAAGGCACTCCAAAGAGATATATGATGATTACACTTCTGACTAAACTTGATTTCTGGGTGCGCAAAGCGCTTACCGCCTTTTGTGTCTTGATGCTATTCATGATGGTAGTGTTCACGGTCTACACTGTCATCATGCGCTATGTGTTCCATAACCCCCCAGTCTGGGGTGATTTGCTAACGGTTCTCAGTAATATCTGGTTTGTATTTATAGCCCTAGTACTAACGGTGAGGGAAAAACAACATATCGCACTTAACCTCATCTATTCACGATTACCAATAACGCTAGGATTCGCTGTCCAACAACTATGGACAAGTGTGATTTGTGCGCTAGGGTTTATTATTTTCTACTATGGGCTTGAGGTATTGGCGAAAATGGGCGGCATGTATTGGGAAATGTGGCATTTTGCTTGGGAGGACGGATCATTGGTTTTTAAACCGAACTACATGCCAAAGAAATACGCCATGTTGATTCTGCCCATCGCGGGGGCGATGATATGCTTAGCAGCGGTCATTGCAATCATTGAAGATATCGTTCGATTGAAACGCGGTACGTTTACAGTCTCAGGAGGCATCGGCGATTAATTCTTACCGGGCAAACAGTAGATAAAACCATTGTTAAGGCACCCACGGAAGTTAGGGTGAATTGAGCCCAAAGTCGACATCGGTAAAATCGAAACGCGTACCCCGCCATATCGAACAAGAGTCGGTCTATCACAAACCTGTCTCTATTTTTACGGATAAGGGGTTCTTTGTTTCATTCCATTTGGGCTGAATTCAAATTAAGTAACCATGGTCTATTGAGAGACTCTCTAAATCAAACCGTAAAAAGATCGCTTCGGTCATATTGCTTAACGCTGATGCAAGCCAACTAATATCAAGCAGTTAATGCAGCAAGAGTGATCAGGGAAAGCAGGGTTGATAAGATGATTGCCTTAGTAATTCCATCGGATTTAACACCATACTGCAAAGCGATCACAAACGGCATAGCGCCACAGGGCCCTGCCGCGACCAGCAAGGAAACATCTGTTGCTGGAGAGGATATTCCGGCGACACCTGAGAGCATAAAAAACAACATGGGATGAAATGCGACTTTACTGACAATCACAATCCATGCCGTCGACCCTATGGGCCTTATTGGATTGCCAGCAAGAACGATTCCTAAGGCAAATAGCGACGCTGGTGCCGCAGCACTACCGACGAAGCTTGCATAAGTCATGACGCCATTTGGGATAATCCAGGGTACTAACCACATCAGCATCCCAAGCACACAGGCAACAAGAAAAGGGTTTTTCGCTAGCTTAAAAATTGTTTCCCTGTATGACGTTACCTTCACGTTGATAACATCCATCAATACTGTCGTACCACAAAAAATGAACACATCGACTAAAATAATACCTGCGATGGGTTGTGAAACCAACGGTCCATAAATACGCTCAGCAATTGGCAGAACAAAAAAAACATGGTTCACGAAGCAGGCCGCCATACCTAGCAGAATGCTCTCTCTTGGATCGCACTTAGCAATTTTGTAAGATAGCAATGCGACGGAAACATAGATGACGCATTCCGCTAGAAAATAGACCAATAGAGTCTGAGAAGATTGTGCAACCCTACGTCTGTAACTTTGATTTAGGTTGAGTCATTATCGTCGTTCCACACGATATATCGCTTGTCGGCATTGCTCCATTCATCGTCAATCTCGACGAGGATGGCACTGACAAGCCTGAGTAAAGATGCCTCATTCGGGAAGACCCGGACAATCCGGGTTCGCCGTTTAATCTCCTGCTGGATCGGACGCTCAATTCCATTCGTCGTTCTCATCTTTCGATGATGCGACTCCGGTAAATTGAACACGGTCAGTCCTTCAGGAACGTTATCGAGCAGCCATTGCGACAGCTTTGAGTAATCTGACTCGTAACGGGCCGCCAGTTGCTCCAACTGAGCGCGGGCAGATGCCTCGTCCGTCGCATTCCACACCGAACGCAGTTGATTGTGCATCACGATATTGAACCCTTTAGCATCTCCGAGAATGAGTGACCCTATCATTTTCAAATCCAGACCTTTATGGCGCATCAATGTCCGTATAAATCGTATTGCATGAAACAGTATAGATGGTGTCTGCGTTACCAATGCAATCTTGATCCACATGGATTGGAACCAGCCCATTCTTCTTGCTCCGATACCACTAAAGGTAGTAAGTGTCGCTTTCCAAAATTGCCGTATTTCTGGTTCTACACCACACAACGGCACGACTTTTCGGTCCGAACTACGAGCAACCAAGGTTGCAGTACTACTACAGTCTGGATGGCCGAAAAGTAGACGGTCTCTTGGTAGCGAATGCCCTGAGGCCTTTTCTATTTCTTCCCATACTTGCTGTGGTGTGATGCATTGGCTCTGATTTTGCGTTCGCCCGACCTGAGCTTCCGTTTGAAAGCTGATGGTTCTTGTAACATCCATGTTTTCGGGTCGTGCCATCAGCCAATTGAGAATATCTTCGATACCATGGATATTTGCTCTGGTAACCGTGACGGTTTGCGCAGCAGTGACGAGACATCCTGTTTGCTGTCTCACCTTCATCACAAGCTCGACCAACTGATTCCGTACAGGATTGAGTTGCGACTCTCGATGAATTTGTTTGATGGAATATCCGGGACGCCCTGCTTGGGTCGTATCGATATGGCAGCTGACTTTTCTCAAGCCACCCACTTCCACCAATTCCAGAAAGTAATCTGGATGATCCAGCAATAATTGACCGTGAGTCATCAGCATCGGAACCAGTTCAATGGATACGGCATACCTGATTACCTCCACTAAATCATCTTTCTTCCCCGCCCTCCAATACGCATCCACCACGTCCCCGCCAGTGATTTGAATCCCACCTCCCTCTCCCACTACCTGGCGATTCGCTCGAATTTGTTTTTTCATGTCATCCAATGACACCATGGGGACTTTATTTGAGTTTTTTGGCAGATAACAATGGCTACAACCGAAGGAGCAATACGATGGCCCCATGGTAAAGGCGCATTGCACCCAGTGCTTACCAACCACCTGATTTTCTGTACGTAAATAAGCAGGCAGGCTGTCCCAACGCCGCTTAAGCAATGCCTTAGTTTCGGTATTTATTCGAGAAATCATCATCTTACCTTGCCACAGAAAATCATATTTTTTCAAGGGCATCCATGAACGGAAGTTAAAACGCGTGGTCAATGCTAACAATGGTCAAACCGTCGGACAATGGGTGACCTCTGTATATTCTGGCGCTTAGCGAGCCAGAACGTTCAAATCACATCTACTTCAAACTAGCATTAATTCACAGACTATAAAAGGATGATGAAGAGTACGGCTTTAAACACATCACGACGTTTCGTCCAAACACCCTTAACGATGTGGCGATGGGGGCTAACGGCTTTGCGAGAGGGCACTGGTGTGGTGTTAGTAACGTTATGTCTAACAGCCACGGGCTTCAGTTTACCAGCCCAATCATCGACGTCCAGTGACAATATTCAAACCGGTACATTCGATCACTCAAGGTGGACTCAGATCCTCACACGGTTTGTTGACGCCAACGGCTTGGTGGATTACCAAGCATTATCACAAAAACGGGATGAGTTTGATCGATATATTCGAGCTATCGAGACAACAGGGCCGATGACACACCCTCATCTTTTTCCGACCAGGGACCATCAACTCGCGTACTACATCAATGCTTACAATGCACTGGTATTCAAGGGCGTTCTATCTCGTGGGCCAGAATCGACAAGCGTTTGGAGCGGACTCATTTCGGGGTTAAACTTCTTTGTCCGTATGGACATCAAAATCGATGGGGATAACACGAATCTAAAGAAACTGGAAGATAAGTTGATACGGAAAAAATTCAGGGACCCCCGAATCCATGCCGCGTTGAATTGCGCCTCCATCAGCTGCCCAAGATTGCCACAAATCGCTTTCGCCGCCGACCAATTAGATCAACAACTCCACGATGCCATGATTGAATTTGTCGGATCTGAGGCCAATGTACTTATCAACCGAGAACTTAGCCGAGTTTCGATGTCCGAAATATTCGATTGGTTTGAAGAGGATTTTATCGATTTTGAAAAAGAAAATGGCAATCAGCAGCCAAACCTGATTGATTATATTAATCGGTTTCTGAAATCCAACAACCAGATTAATCGTGACTTCAAAATCAACTTTTTGGAGTACGACAAAAAAATCAATGCTCAGCGTTGATTTTTTTTGATGGACTCAATGAAATTAAATGATTCTCAAATTTCTCACCAACTAAATACCAAAAGAAGCTCAGCACTAGACGGCTTTTCGAAGCGAATTAATCGTCTCAGACAGTTTCCTTGCTTCAGTTCCCGCGGCTTCAGCAAAATCAGATTGATCACTGGCATTAATAACAGCTCGGGAAACGTTAATCATGAGCCCCGAACCAGTAACAGTTAAACCGTTCTTTAACACCGCCTCAATGTCGCCACCTTGGGCACCGATGCCAGGAATCAATAAAGGAATGTCTCCGACGATACCTCTAATCGTACCAATTTCTTCTGGATAAGTTGCTCCCACTACCAACGCCACATTCTTGTTGTTATTCCATTGCGTTGCTGCACGGTGTGCAACGTGATGTGAAATAGATTTCCCTTGAGACTCGAGCTCCTGTAAATCGCCACTCCCTGGGTTGGATGTTCGGCAGAGCACTATCACGCCTCGGTCCTTATAATTTAGATAGGGTTGCAATGTATCACCGCCCATATAAGGATTAACCGTGACCGCATCTGCGTCGTATCTCTCGAACGCCTCAATCGCATACATCTTCGCTGTTGCACCAATGTCCCCTCTTTTTGCATCAAGAATAACCGGTAAGTGAGGATAATGGGTTTTGATGTATTGAATCGTCTGCTCCAGTTGGCTTTCGGCACCAATGGCGGAGTAGTAGGCAATCTGTGGCTTATAAGAGCAAACATAGTCCGCCGTAGCATCAATGATTCTCCGATTAAACTCGAGAAGTGGATTATCATTTTCTTTGATACTAGCGGGCAATTTACTGATATCAGGATCAAGCCCAACGCAAAGCAATGATTGTTGGGATTTCCAACTTGATTCCAATTTTTCGATGAATAGTGTCATGTCATGTCCCGATGTAATACAAGCTAGTCAAGTTAGGTAGACCGCAGGCAAGGCCATCCCACTTAAGTTTAAGGCCTAACCCGTCAAATCTAGTCTAGAAAACTGTCAAACTGTCGTATCAACCAATTCTCTAAGTACTGAGGTAGCGAAGCAACCACTTGGTAGTGTAAAGCTCAATGCAATTGCATTCATATTTTCATTCTCGGCCGCGTTGTGAAGATAACCATCATCATCCACCAATAGCCATTGCCAATTCAAATCCGCCAATGCCACTCTTAATGCCCGACGCTGATGCTTCAGCCCGTTTTTCTCAAGTCCAGCACGAAACGACGCCATGGTCTCAAGGCATTCTTCCTCCAATGTTTGCACTGCGTCACCGACCGGTATGTCGCCTGCCCCCCAGAGCGGGCCAGTAGGGTGACATATATTCTCCTCTACCCGTTCTCCCACAGTACTGTCCGTCCCATCATAGTAAAAAAAACTACCACTACTATCAAATTGAATCGCATCGCCCTTCATTGCCTTATTCCAACTCGCATCGTCAACACGCTTAGAAAGCACAAGATTAAAAAGCCATGACCTCGCTGCTGACAACATGAAACTCTTTAGCTGCCGCGTGGGCTTGTTAAGTGTGCCGTTGAAGTAATTTTCTGCGCTAGTCAGGTTATTGGCATTTCGACCAAAACGCTGCTCTCCGAAGTAGTTTGGAACACCTTTGCTCTTCATCGACTGAAGCAAAGTTTCAGTTGTTGCATAAATACCCTCGATAACATCTTGAAATCTAACGATTATTTCAAAATAGTTTGCGCGATGAGCACCCCGTTTCAGTTTCTTTTGATGGTATTCCATCTCAATGATTTCAAAATTATCCTCTTCCATGCTGAAGTCGTTCATCACAGGAACCCGGGAGGTTAATTCCATTGGCAGACTCACCCATTGTTTCGTCACCGCATTTCGATCTTTTAATCCGCTGTAACCCACATCCCGAACAGCTAGGCCGTATCGCTTTGATAACGTCTGAACAACATCCATGGTATTGAGCAGTTTTTTCCGAATATGAAGCCATGCGTGGGGACCATCTCCAGACAAATCAAAGCCCAGCAACTCTTGCACGTTGAAATCTTCAGGCACCGAGCGAATCAACCCTTTTGGCCTGGACGATTTTGATTCTTGGGAAGTATGCGCGTGGGGAAAATGATTTAACGCCTCTATATAATTCACTGCATCATTCATGGTTCAAGCGCTATAATGATTATGTTGTTTTGTTCCAAAACAGAAAATTCTGATATTTCTTGATCAATCTTAGGTAATGGATACGTCCCTTATTCCCCCTGCTTCCTGCCTGCGTATATTGGACAGGAGATCGTTAACACGATTCTTTAAACTAAGGAAAATTGATCCGCTGCATTGAAAAATTGGAAATTAATGCGTTATGACCGAATCTGAGATCGAATCCATGACTAACTACGAACCTAACTGTCTCATAGAAACTAAACAGCTGGCGTTTTTTTTATCCGATGAACCCGGCAGTCGGAATGTACTATTGGTCGACCTTGGGAGCAAGGAAGATTATGCTAAAGGCCATATTCTTGGCGCGATACATTTCGAATACAGCCAGCTTATTGCTGGAACTAAGCCTGCTACAGGGAAAATACCGAGCATGGCAGCACTGTCTTCCACACTATCCAATTTGGGCCTTAAATCGATAAGTCGCGTGATCGCTTATGATCATACTAATGGCGCTCAGGCGTCTCGATTATTGTGGACCCTCGACATGGTGGGTCATCACGACTGGGCACTGCTCGATGGTGGATTCGAAGCCTGGGAATCGGAACAAAGAGAGATTGAAACCCATCCAACGTTTGCCAACCCAAGCAATTTCATTGTTACTGAATTCCAGAATTTTCGTGCCAACGCAGAATATATTCTTGGCAAGCTGAACGATTCAGACACACTTATTTTGGACGCCAGAAGCCCAGAGGAGCACAAAGGAGAGAAATCACCATCTGCTCGAAATGGACGCATTCCAAACTCGGTTAATTTGAATTGGTTGGACACTATCGATTTTAATAACCATCGAAGGTTAAAGCCTCGTGAAGAACTACAAGCCCTTCTCCTTTCACGAAGCATTAACAAAAATCAGGAAGTCATCGTACACTGTCAAACACATCAGCGCTCATCCCACTCCTATGTTATGTTGAAATCCATGGGGTTTGGTCGCATTAAGGGCTACGATGGCTCTTGGTCAGAATGGGGAAATCGACCAGACCTACCTGTCGAAATATAGTCACAGCTTGGCGAAGCTCAAACCACTTGCCTCACCCAGCTGCGCTAACAGTATCATTATTGTTCAGTGTTATCGTGAAGCCTCTAACTCCAGCAATTCAGTCTCGATCGTTATTTCTCCTGAATTTTCGGCAGCATGATCTTCTTTCCTGCTGCGAGCGTTGAGTGGCCGAGTGATTGGTTGACTCGATAGAGCAACCAAAGTGGAAATCCAAATTGGTGTGAGAGTAACCAGAGAGAGTCACCTCTTCTTACCTTATAAGGTTCAATACCATAAAGGACATAATGCTCTTTGAAAGATTCACTCAGCACTTGGTGGTATTCGATTCGCTTCTTTTCAAAATGGACAGTATCAGTCGCCTTCTCAATCGGCAATTTAATCAGCTTGCCAACAGGCAAAGATCGCCCAGACGACAGACCGTTCAATTTTCGTATCGACTTGGAGGCACGCAAACCTAGCCAATCGGCATAGTGACCAACTGTTTCATCAGCCTCGACTCGAATCGTGTAAACAAGTTGACCAGCAAGACTGGAAACTGACACGCCTAGCTCAGGTAGTGTATCGAGCAAATTTTGTAGATTACTGCGTTGGTCTTCAGACTGCGCTGAGGGTGTTGCCTGACTCTGAGCTGCCTCAATGGTCTGGTCAAGTTTGGCCAAAGCGGTTGCTGTTTCCGTTGTATTTGGCACCTCATAACCTGGCACTTTCAACTTTTGACCCGGAAAAATGGTGGCGCTCCCCTTTAGCTTATTCAGCTTTTTAAGTGCGGTACAGTTTACGGAGAACCGCTGAGCGATAATACACAAGCTATCTCCAGACTTGACGACGTATAGATTTTCACTATTTAGTACAGAAACACTGGAGCTCTGCGGCACCGCTCCTGGAATCGTCAGCCGTTGGCCGACATAAATCTTTGCTTTTCTCCCGAGCTGATTAGCAGCGATTAGCGTTCGGCATTTAACACCGAACTTTTCAGCGATAACGCAAGCGGAGTCACCCTTACGCACTCGATAACTACCATCGGAAACGGATTTTTTGAAACCACTTCTTGGAGTGGTCGTTTGCACCACCAAGACCTTCCCTGGAATGGTAAGCTTCTGTCCAACCCTGATCACGGCTTTCTTACCGAGGTGATTCACTTTTATGAGTTGCCGACAGTTAGTCCCTAACGCTCGGGCAATACCACATGCCGTGTCACCCCTCTTTACGACATAATTTTGAGCTCCCGGCGCCATTTTTTCTATCGGCAATGTACCTAAACGCGATATTTGAGGTACCCAGTTGTCCGCTCGCAATGGAAGCCTCAATCGATAACCATTAGGGATAAAACGCCATCCATTCCAAACGAAGCGTGTTAGCGGCAAATTAAGCGGTTTCAACTGCTTCTCGGTTAGGCCAAAAACCCTTTTGATTCGATCAATGGAGGTGGGGTGTTTGAGAACCAAGGTGTGGGTGTTAACTTTTTCCGCGTGGGCAAAACTCCCAAAATATCGATCCGAATTCAGCGCCACATGCCTCGCCGCTAGAAAGCTTGAGTAGAAGTTCTTGACTGCAACCTGAAATCCCCCTGATTTATAGTTATTCAGCACGCTCATATAATCGGGTTTGATCTTCTTAATCGCTCTTCGCATCCCATTTACACCATAGTTATAGGAAGTGATAACGAAAGGGTTAATTTCCTCAGGTTGGATAGCGGGATCAAGGCTACGAGCCAATTCCAGCAAAGACTTTCGTGCCTTTAGCAGATACTTAGCCGCCGCCCGAGTCGCGGCTTCAGGATCAAGCCGTTCATCAATGGTCGCATTTAACTCCAGCCCAAGCACACGAGCTGTTTTCGGCATGATTTGCCACATTCCGGCGGCCCCAGCCTTGGAATAGGCCCCGGGGTTATAAGAGGATTCCACGAAAGGCAAATAGCGAATATCTGGAGGCAGAGAGTTTTGTGCAAGCACATTATCCACTAATTCGCTGTATCGATGAAAACGTTGCAGCCCATTCAGAAAACCGTCCCTCACTCCACCCTGACAGCGAATTGATTTAGCTGCAGTTCTGATTTCGCTAGCGGCACCAGAAGGAAAAAGCTGATACAAATGTTGATCCTTTTCACTGATGACCTGATTTTTAGAAACCTTAACCGCTAATGTTTCCAAAGCGCTTTTAATTCGCTTCCTTTCCTTTTTTACTTTACTGGTAGCACTTCGAGCACATCCTTCTCCGGTGTGAATAACGGAGTAAACCCGCTCTGGTACATCAGGATCATGGAAGATCGCTTCTTCTTTCTTCCAGCCTTTAAATACTTCTATCCAAAAATCCACCCGACGGGTAATTTCGTCGGGACAAGGAAAGTCCTTACTGCACTGCAGATCGTTCTTGGGTAACAGATGATGGGCACGCGCTAGGGTATAAGGCGACGCTGCGAGGGCAATCAATGCAAATTGAATAACAATTCGAACAACCCGGGATTTAGTAATCAAAATATATCCTTATCGGAGAAACGGCAAACGACTCGTGCTGTATTGTAATCGAAACCCACTATTGGCTGAACGAATAAACACGAATTTCACAACTTAAACGGCAATCAATCTAAAACAATTCTGATTATCCCTGCCCCTCTATGTCCTCAAGCAACGCCCTCACCAAGTCAGATTATTGCCAGTATTATGGCTAAAGCGTTGATATACTTCAGACTTTGCTGAAAGCCTGAATGATGCACTAATACCGAAAGCTCACTTGCTTACGTGTTTACCTCTGGCACAATAGCTGACCCAATAATTACCCTAGATAAATGGCTTAATTATTGACTGAATGATGAACAATTTATTTGGATAGCACCGTAAATCAGAAATAACATGACCACTATAAAACAAGACGATTTCATTCTTAGTATCGCCGACTCACTCCAGTATATTTCCTATTACCACTCCACAGACTTTGTTCAAGCGATGCACCAAGCCTATATTAAAGAGGCTTCCGAATCCGCGAAGAATGCCATTGCACAAATACTCATCAACTCCAGAATGTCTGCCGAAGGTAGACGACCAATTTGTCAGGATACGGGGATTGTGGTTGTCTTTATAAAAATTGGGATGAATGTTAGCTGGGACAGCACCATGAATTTAACCGACATGGTAAACGAGGGCGTCCGCCAGGCCTATCTAAATCCAGACAATCCATTACGTGCATCAATCGTTTATCCACCAACGGGAAAGCGGCTAAATACCCGAGACAACACCCCCGCAGTGATCCACACAGAGGTCGTTGCGGGGAATAAAGTGGAGGTCATTGTTTCGGCAAAGGGGGGAGGCTCAGAAAACAAAAGTAAATTCACTATTTTGAACCCCAGCGACAGTGTCGTGGATTGGGTTCTGGACACTATTCCTAAAATGGGCGCTGGATGGTGTCCACCTGGGGTGATCGGCATTGGCTTAGGGGGCAGTGCTGAAAAAGCCATGCTGCTAGCAAAAGAATCATTAATGCATCCCATTGACATTCAACAGCTCATCGACAAAGGCCCGGAAAGCGAAACCGAGGAGCTTCGCCTTGAACTTTACGAAAAGATTAATCGGCTGGGGATTGGTGCACAAGGCCTTGGCGGATTAACCACTGTATTGGATGTTAAAGTAAACCCTTTCGCCACTCATGCTGCCTCACTGCCCGTAGCAATGATACCCAATTGCGCAGCAACCAGACATACCCACTTTGTCCTAGACGGGTCCGGTCCAGCGGTCTTGCCGCAACCTAAAGTAAGTGATTGGCCCGACATTACTTGGCAGGCTAGCGAAAGCACCATCAAAGTGAATATCGACGACGTTAAGCCAGAAACCATCCAGCAATGGAAACCCGGGCAAACCATTCTCTTGAGTGGAAAAATACTGACCGGCCGTGACGCGGCGCATAAGCGAATCGCAGAATTCATTGAACGCGGTGAAGCACTGCCAGAAGGCGTGGATTTTCGAAATCGCTTCATCTACTACGTCGGGCCAGTAGACGCCATCAATGGTGAAGCCGTGGGTCCAGCAGGGCCTACGACCGCCACTCGAATGGACAAATTCACAAACATGATGCTGGACCAACTTGGACTGCTCGGAATGATTGGAAAATCAGAACGAGGACCAGAGACCATCGAGCTAATCAAGCAACATCAGTCTGTCTACCTCATCGCCGTCGGGGGAGCGGCCTATTTGGTTTCCAAAGCGATAAAATCAGCTAAAGTGATCGCTTTCGAAGATCTCGGAATGGAGGCAATTTATGAATTCGAGGTTGAAGAAATGCCTGTGACTGTGGCGGTGGACAGTAGAGGTGAATCAGTCCATCACACGGCACCTGCAATATGGAAGAAAAAGTTGGCAGTGGCTATCCCTACTCTGGATTGAGCCAAGTTTCTCTAGAGAGCCATCTTACCCCGGAATAAGGTTTCGGTTAACCGTATTTACTTTATCCCGGGAGCATATTGCCAGCGATATCTGGAGTGTGTTCGATTTTTTGGACGAAAATTCAATCAATTGGATTGAGGATTGCTTAACAAACCCACTAATTCGCACAGACATCCCTTAAGCATTCTCTTCCTAATTTATTTTCCCAGATATGCCTTTTTCAATTTTGTTTTAGGCCTCTCCAAAGTAGAACAATTAAGCGTATAAAAGATTCAGCATTCCCACTACGATAATAATAAACATTATCGTCATAATGCTGCCTGCTTTCATAAAATCAGAAACCTGGTAGCCTCCGGGTCCCATAATCAGTGCGTTTACCTGATGAGTGGGAATAAGAAAGGAGTTTGAAGTACATAGTGCGACGGTTAGTGCAAAGACCGCTGGATTTGCACCCACACCAATGGCAATGTTTATTGCTAAGGGAACAAGAAGCACCGTCGCCCCAACGTTAGACATCACAAGCGTAAACAAAGTAGCCAATATAGCAACCGCTCCCTGAAGCACCCAAACCGGAACATCTCCCATATAGAACAACACTTCTTGGGCGATCCAAGCCGCCGTACCACTGTTTTCAACGGCCATGCCCAAAGGAATCAGACTCGCGAGCAAAAAGACACTCTGCCAACCAATGGCTCGATATGCTTCTTCGATTTTTATCACACCAGACAATATCATCCCCACAGCCCCGGTCATCAAAGCGATGGAGAGTCGCATATCAGTAAATAGCACCAGAAACAGCGTTAACGCAAAAAAGATCCCGGCGTACTTTAGTTTTTCCGGACGTTCGTCATCTCTGGGAAAGTCAGTCACCACGATGAACTCATGTCGCGCATCGACAATCCCCGCCAAGTTGCTCCAACGTATATGCACAACCAATGTATCACCAGACTGAAAGGTTAGCTCAGAGAACCCGGAGTCAATAACGTCATCTGCACGAAACACGGCCAATACTGTGGCATCATATCGGCGCCTTAACGCCACCTCTTTCAATGTTTTACCAATTAAAGAGGAATCTGGCGGAATAACCAATTCCGCAATCCCTGCCCGGCTAGCGCTTAATACCTCAGCAAACACATCCATTTCATTTTTTATTTCTAACGCATATTCCCTCGCGAATTCAAAGACGGCATCCCGTCGCCCCATAATTGCCAATTCACTGCCGACCCAAAACTCACTGTCACCTCGGGGGGCGACAATCAGGTCATGACCATTTCGAATGGCCACAATCCAACCAGCCCGTCCTGCGGCATCAACCTCTGACAACGTCCTACCAATAAGCGGGCTGTCACGACTGACAATACATTCATACACCTCCCCTTCAATGCCATAAACCTCTTTGAAGTACTTCAGCATGCTGCCGGATTCACCAGGCTTGTCTTTTATAACAGGGAGAACAAAGCGTCCAAGCAAAAGAAAATAAGTCACCCCTGCAAATAACAAAACTAAGCCCACCGGTGTCACGGAAAACAGATCAAATTGCTCCATCTTATTCATTCCCTGAGGCAACGCATCGTTAGAATTTTGTAGCAGATCGTTAAGCAGAATAAGCGGGCTCGAACCAACCATGGTCACCGTGCCGCCTAAGATCGCACAAAAACCCATAGGCATGAGCAGTCTGGAGATCGGTAAATTCCCTCGTCGAGCGATACGGTTTACCACTGGAAGAAACAACGCTGCAGCACCAATATTTTGCAAAAAGCTTGAAATTACTCCCACGACAGTGGAGATAATCATAATGACACGTCCTTCGGTATTACCACCAAACCTTAATATCTGATTGGCCAACTGGCCCATGACTCCGGTTCGATCAAGACCCGCACCAATGATCATGACGGCAATGATAGAAATCACGGCATTACTGGAATACCCACTAAACAATTCGTCAGAGCTGACCAGTCCGTCGTACCCTGGATACAAACCCGATAAGCCAATCAACACCATGATACTGATCGCGGCAACGTCGACCCTGACCACTTCAAATGCAAACAGATAGATTGTCAGCATCAAAATAGCGATAACAACCACCATCTCAGTGGTCAAATGTAATGTCTCTGTCACATAGCCTCCGTGAAATCATTAATCGACATGGTCAAGCGGACCCCTGGGCCCATTTTGCACTATTACAATATTTGCCGTCCGTAGACGATCCGTAGACGAAACGTTAATCCTCGAACAAGAGGCATGTAAGAACGGGTGGCACCATTAAGTCCTGCGATGAAAACAAATTGTGTTTATTTTTAATTCTATCACCACAACAAAAAACTACTAGCCATCAAGGGTATGTATTCCTCGAAAAGTTCGTAATTTTTATGCTTTCTCCTAAGAGAAACACCATATTAAAATTCGGGCTGCTGAACCAATACCCAAGGGGAAACCACCACTGCCCATAAGCTGCTGTTCAGCGGTTGCCATTGTTTTGCATCCTCTACATTGGCATGGCGAATCGTACCAAATGCTTTTAGGGACTGCACAGTTCTAACGTCATCCTCAATGAAACTGGTCGCAACCTTTATAAGATCTGAATCCTGTTTAACCACGATCAGTACACCCCGAGCAAAATGCCTTTCAAGCTCATTCCATTCTATCTTTGCAGTTTCCAAATTGAGCCTGTCCTTTACATTCAAGTGATCAGCATTTAAATCCACTGACTCAGTTTGAAACGATTTCGCATCACCATGAAGAGGATGGTCGACTATGTTATCTTTGCTCATTATTCTTAGCTTACAGATTGGTAGTACAGGTTTTGAGGATGATTTGCTTGAGCGAAAAAGAGCCACCTTTCAGCCAGCAGACCGACGTATTGAACGGCAAAGGCTAGCCAAAAGACAATCGCCACTTCTTTAAACCAACCAATAAATAACAACACACTGGGCAGAATAAACACTAAAAAAAGCGCAACCCACTTAATACTTATCATAAACTGCTCTGTGCAATGATGAAAAAAATCACGAGTATTAAAGGACCCTCCCATGAACCCCTGGGATCGCTGCGTAATCTGTCGGTGCTTGATACCAATCGCAGTCTGGATGCTCGATTTGGGTTTCAGCCTTGCGTTGCGGTACAGCGAAAAGCTCCGCGTGATCAGACCAATTAGCATCAAACTCAAAGACAATCCGAAATAAAGAGGAAAACCTGAATGTTCGAGCCGAAATGACAGAGCGGTGGCGAGAACGAATCCCGAGGCCAATCCTAATACGGTGTAATTGATCACCGTCAACGGACTTGACCACTCCTGAATAAATTTAATACAGGCATAAATCATCGCGGTACAAATATACAAGATAATCACCAAGCAAAAGCCAATCCACCCCAAAACTGACACTACCTCCGCGGTAAAAAATTGTGCCAAATGTGTTTCACCAAACATATGGATCGCACCATACATTGCTACTATGCCCATCACCAACGGTAGAATGATCACTTCTCGAGATAACCACGATGTTTTCCATTGGGATACCGCACGCCACGCTCTTTCTGGGTGACCAAGATGGAAAAACGACGCAATCAGACCCAACGCTAATAGCAACATGGAAAAGGAGCAGCCCAGAATGATAAACGATCCATCGCCATCACCACCCTCCTCATTGAGGATTCCACTCTCACCGCCATTGGCAATGGCCGACACCGACATGTCCGAGAAATACGCTTGTCCCAGAACAATCGCCAGAAACAGGCCTTGACCTGCACCAATCAAGGTCGTCAAAAAAATCACGGAAAAAGCTGGATTCAATGTTATCTCTCCCCAAGACAAATGGTTTTATTTGATTCATTAAAACTCGACTTATCAGAAAAAAACCAAACCGTCTGTCGAATTGTGAGTCTGGTGTATCCCACCAGCACCTACCAGCTCATAACATCATCAAGAGTTTGCTCTTTCACAGGCCCTTGAGGATGGTCTGACTCCTTTCTCAATGGATTGTCTGATCGTTGCAATTCATCCTGATGAATCGTGATGGACTGCTTGCGGCGAGGAAGGTAGTGATTCGCTGGGCTACTCCCCCACTCAGGCAAGAGCTGATACCCCCCTTCTTCCCGTATCGCAGTGGACACCTCAGACTCTGGGTCATGTATGTCTCCAAACAATCTAGCATTCGTGGGACAGGCAAGCACACACGCTGGTTTTCTCTGGGATTCCTCAAGGCTTTGATCATAAATGCGGTCAATGCATAAGGTGCATTTCTTCATGACCTTCTGATTTTCATCTATTTCTCTAGCACCGTACGGGCATGCCCATGCGCAATATTTGCAACCAATACATTTATCATAGTCAACTAAAACAATACCGTCCTCCTCCCTTTTATAGCTAGCGCCAGTTGGGCAAACAGGCACACAGGGCGGGTCCTCGCAATGCAGGCAACTTTTTGGGAAATGTACCGTTTCAGCGTTCGGATACTCACCCACTTCGAAGGTCTGCACTCGATTGAAGAATGTGCCTGTTGGGTCCTCATCATATGGCCGTTGGTCTGACAGCGATCCCGCGCTACCGGAGGTATTCCACTCTTTACAGCTAGTGACGCAAGCATGGCATCCCACGCAAACATTGAGATCAATAACTAATGCCAACTGTTTCTTCTGGGTATTCATTTTTTCTCTCCGGCGAAGTACTTCAACCATGCGCTACGCTTACCGACTCCCGGTACCACCGGCATCGGATCGAATTGTGGATAACTCTCCTGAGGTTCGTTCAATTCAGACTTATACACCCTCACCTGAACGTCATACCAGGCAGCCTGCCCCGTCACTGGATCTGAATTTGAAAAACCATGCTCGGGACTACCGCTTTCATTTGAAGTCGGTAGCTCTTCAGAAATCAGATGGTTAAGTAAAAATCCCTTGCGGGCTTCATTACTAGTGGGCGTGAGATTCCACGCACCAGCGGCCTTGCCGATGGCATTCCACGTCCACACTGTCCCAGGCTCTACTGTCTCGCTAAACTTACACATGCAACGAACCTTGCCCCACATGGATTCGACCCATACCCAATCACCATCATCAAATCCATTCTCATGACCAATCACTGGACTCATATAGAGGTAGTTATGTGTGTGAATTTGCCTTAACCAAGCGTTCTGCGAATCCCAAGAATGGTACATCGCCATGGGGCGTTGGGTGACGGCATTCAATGGATATTTTTCCTTATCAGACAACTGTGTTTCTAACGGTGGATAATAAAAAGGCAGCGGATCAAAATAGGTTTCAATACGCTTTCTCAAGCGATCAGGCGGTTGACGGTCCTCAGTCTTACCTTGTGCCGCGAGGCGAAACCGCTGCAGCACTTCAGAGTAAATGTGAATATTAATTGGTTCAGCATAGCGAACTAACCGATGTCGTTGGGCCCATTCCAAATAACCCTTGTTCCAATTTCGCATATACGCATATGACTGTGGTAGCTCATATTGGAAAACGCAATTGTTTTCTTCGTATTTTTTCCATTGATCAGGATTCGGCTCCCCCTTCATAAACTGATCACCGTTCTTGCCGCGCCAGCCAGCTAGGAACCCAATACCTGAGCCGGGCTCAGTTTCATAGTTCACAACAAAGTCTGGGTAGTTTTTAAACTTACGCTTTCCCTGCTTGTCGACAAATTTGGGAAATTCGAGTCGGGAGGCAAGCTCAATAAGCACCTCCTGAAACGGTTTACAATCTCCTAATGGCTCTACCACTGGAATTCTAACGCTGTCCACCGGACCATCAAACTCAGAAATCGGCCGATCTAACATCGACATAACGTCATGACGCTCAAGATACGTGGTATCCGGTAGCACCAAGTCTGCGAATGCCACAGTCTCTGACTGAAAGGTATCGCAGACAATCAGAAACGGAATCTTATACTCGCCTTGATTCTCCCCATCGCTATGCTTCTCATTTAGCATTTTTCGAATTTCGCGAGTATTCATGGTGGAATTCCATGCCATGTTCGCCATGAAAATCATCAATGTATCGAGGTGATACGGATCTCCTCTGGATGCATTGGTAATCACATTATGCATCATTCCATGAACCGACAATGGATACTCCCAGGAAAAAGCTTTATCGATGCGAACCGCTTCCCCATTCTCATCAACGAACAGATCGTCCGGTTCTGCGGGCCATCCCAACGGCATGTCTGCCAATGGAGTATCAGGGCGAATACCCTCAGGTCCATTCGGCGTCTTAGCGCAGGGTGGAATGGGTCGTGGAAAGGGTGCCTTATGCCGAAATCCGCCGGGGCGATCAATGGTTCCCAAGATAGACATCAAAATAGATAAGGCACGTATGGCATGAAAACCATTAGAATGAGCTGCCATTCCCCTCATGGCATGAAACGCAACAGGATTCCCAACGACAGTGTCATGTTCTTTTCCCCAGACATCGGTCCACGCGATGGGAAATTCAATTTTCTGATCCCGAGCAGTCACCCCCATCTCATGGGCTAGACGCGTGATCGTCTCCGCTGGAATGCCCGTTACCTCAGCCGCCCACTGCGGTGTATAGCCTTCAACTCGTTCTTTAAGGAGTTGAAAAGCAGGCTTTGCAAATGTTCCATCAGGTAATTCATAACTGCCCTGTAAACGAGGGTCGACTCCGCCTGTGTGAGCCGAAACGGGTTTATTTGTCATACGATCCCACCACAGCTTATTGGGAGGATCGAAACAACCAGCATCCACCGGAATGTCTTCTCGGATGAACATACCGAACTCGTCTTCCAGACCGTTGTCTCTTGCTCCTGGGCCCTGCTTCTCTACCTGCCCCTGATTGACCAGCTCAGCCGCATTGCTGTACTGCACTAGAAAGTCACGATCGAATAACCCCTCACGAATAAGCACGTGAATCAACGCCATCATCAACGCACCATCGGTTCCAGGTTTAATTGGGACCCATTCATCCGCAATTGCAGAATATCCAGTTCTTACCGGATTGATCGAAATAAACTTCCCCCCGGACCGCTTGAATTTGGCAATGGCGATTTTTAACGGATTGGAGTGATGATCTTCTGCGGTACCAATCATGATAAACAGCTTTGCACGATCAAGGTCAGGCCCACCAAACTCCCAAAATGATCCCCCAATGGTGTAAATCATACCTGCAGCCATATTCACCGAACAGAAACCACCGATTGTGCAACCCTACGTCTGTAACTTCGGTTTAGTTTGAGTCATTATTGTCGTTCCACACGATATATCGCTTGTCGGCATTGCTCCATTCATCGTCAATCTCAACGAGAATGGCACTGACAAG
>WLWI01000569.1_pt1 | contig 33633 bp, 29 predicted proteins | sample 6701501 | NCBI WGS metagenome assembly WLWI01 (sample SAMN12718690, study PRJNA515312) | sponge metagenome | isolation source: marine sponge | host: Mycale hentscheli | place: New Zealand: South Island, Marlborough, Capsize Point | collected 2014-11-01 | reverse complement strand
GTATGCGAAATTTAAAAACTGGACCTTATTTTCAGTAGCTTCAGTGTTAGAAGTCAAAATCATTCATATAAAAATAGTATAGTCTTTAGGCTCGCTCGCCATTTTGTGCTCAAGCACATCACTAGTTATATATACATTGTCCTCACAATTAGTTCAGCTCTCCTGCTTATAAAAACGAACGCAAAAAAAAAGGGAGGGAAAAGAGGAGATAAATGAGAATAGGCCCTCCAATGATAGCCAGAGTTTGTTATTTTTTTTCATTTGAATACATGCTTATTTATATTTTGAATTATTCATAAATACATGTGTTGTCTTAGTGTTGTACCATGGTATGTTCAAACTGTCCAATCAGACTGCTCAATTCGCGGTGAATATTTTTCATGCCCACCTCTTAGGAAGTGAATAAGTGAACCTTCCAATCAAAGTTAGTTTTTATGCACTTCTTATAGCCTTCGGCCCTCGGTTTAGTAAATCCCACCAGCCTACACATTGTGGTGTAACCTATACACAAAGCAGTACCCAAGTTTAAACAGAAGAGTCAGTTTGTCATGGCAGTTCTCCACTTCTGCTGGTTACATACAATAGTAGCTACCTAATTTCTTTTTCTGAATTTGTATAACACTAAAATATATCTGAAAGAAGCCAGCTGCTTAGAAGTGGAGATGAGTGGGATGTGACTGCCTACCAGCTGCTTAGAAGTAGGGACGGAAGCTCTTACATGTGATTCAAACATGGTTGTATTATTTGGCTTCTTTATATAGTCAATAATAACTAGTGTTTGCTGTGTATTATGTCCTTACTAGCCTAAACAACTGGGCTTGTATATTATGGTGATCTACGATCTACTTGCTCGAGCTTCATTTGGTGTGATTTCTATTATAAATGTAGATTATGTAGAACATTAAGTAAACTGATGTAAAAGTACATACATTTGTCTACAAACAACTAGTCAGCCCAATTTGTAGCAGTTTTGTGGTTCTGAGGTTTTAATATGTAAATGTCCAAGCAGGTCTAGGTGGTATGTCTGGGAGTCTTGTAGATCTGGTTGATACGGCTGAAGGCCTTGCAGATCTGGTTGATCTGGTTGATCGGTCTGGAAGTCTTGCAGATCCTAGTGGAACATCTAGGAATCTTACAGTTTTATGTGTTTTGTCTGAAAGTCTTGCAGGAGGTGTGGTTTTGAGGAGGGGCTTATAACTGTGGAGATGAGCCTGTCTCTGCTGGGTAGGAGCAACTCTGTGATTGGTGAGATCATCCACAGTAAAGCATCGTGACATTTGGCCAGATTGGGCAACGTGACTGTTGCTGTGGGTGAATGGAATGGCATTGAATGTGGATGGCTTCATCTTCCTGTCAAACTTGCAGTCCATGGGCTTGTGAGGCGAATGATTTGATTTTCTGACAATATTTCTATCTTGGTTTGCTGATTTTGACTCGGCTGTTAGTAGAGGGGTTGAAGATTTTGGCTTAAATCTCAGCATCCAGGCCAAAAAACAGAGGTACTGGAACACAGTGAGAGCTACCAGCAACGTCACTAGCAGTAATAATACAAGTATCCATGTGAGGCTGCTGGTTATTCCTGGATAGTTGCCTAGATTTCATTTAAAATAAGTTTTAAAAAAATTTCATTTAAAATAAGTTATTGTGAATATGTGTCTTGTGCCTAATTATGTCCTACCTCCAATAACATTTTCTTCTGGTTTAGAATCTCTACTAGTTTCACTTGCTAAAAGACCTATGGAAATATGTAAAATTAACACACATTAGTTATATTAGTCTTTGCTGTACCTGAAAGTTGTAATAGCAGTAGAAATGTAGAAATTTCACATCGATAAAGTATTCTCAGAATTGTCATCCTGTCAGTTAATGTTGGTAATTTTTTAATTCAAATAATTATAAGTTAGTATTGGAATGGCTGTACCAACTTACTGCCCATATTTGGTATGTAATGTAGACTGGTCATGTAGTTGGGTGGAGTTTGGGTTCTGTTGTGGGTAAAGGGTGTTAACAAATGAGTTATTTAACACTTAATAGAATGTAAGGTGATATATTTGAGCTTGTAAAGACTCATCCAATTTGTGATGATGCTAAAATAGGCTATGTATGTATCTTCCTGTAAATACAGATCCTTTAATTGCAACTGGCTAACAGTGGCTGCCAGATATGCAGAAATCACCCATTGTATGTTAAGCTCAAAAATAAAATACGTGAGCAGTTTCTTTACATTTTCTTGCTTAGCAGATAAACCTCCCATACTATGTTCAAGCTCAAAAATATTATAATGGAGCAGTTCCTTCACATTTCTTGCCTAGCAGATAAGCCATTGGTGTAGGTGCTTAGATAATAATAAGCACCATCAGAAGTTCTTACTCTATGCTGTAGTGCACAGACAGTTACAGGTCAGAAATTCATAATATTTTATATGGATGGACCGAATTCCAGTTCTTTGAAAAGGAATGGTATGAATTGTTAGCAATGATCAACTGTGGTGCAACTTGTTTGGTGCAAACCTAACAACTATGATATCAAAGTGACAATGGTAAGGAGAATGCATGATGTCTGGGTTCAGTCAGTTCTTGCAGCTATGAGTGTATCATTGTGCCACTAGTTGATGTAAATATATTTTACCTATTGAAATGGACATTCCCATCACACATGCTAGTGGCCAATTCTTCACTACTGAAATATTTACTCAGTTTAACCAAGCAAGATCAACAACCCAATCAAAACAATGAGGATTGAATGCCAATTTTTGTACTGACATCTTTTTTTTTATATAAGTCTCTGTGGTAGTTGTGCTATTTCTCAATACAGATATATATTTTTTAAGTTAGAGTAGTCTTACAAAAGTGAAATTTTGTAGCACCACACAAGGGTTCACTCAGGGAGACCATCCTTACCAGAAAAATTTGTTATTTCCGTACGACTTTGCATCAAGTAAACAACTTATTGTTGCCTGAACTATGACCTACCAGTCTAATCATGAAGAATAAAATTTACTCTGTTATTACCTAAGGTTTTTAGGAATCTTTAGAGCTTACTACTGTATAGTGCTTATTTTAACTCCATATATAACCCTAAATTAAATAGCCATAATAGATTGATTTAATCTTTTATTTACTTATTTATAATTATTTAATGGTGGTTATAAGTAATAACAAACTCTCTGATATTTTTACAAATTCAAAACTACGGAAGTAGAAAGTAATAAAACAAAACGACCATTTAATGATGTAGTTGCTGTTTGTTTTTGCATCATCTCTTTTTCTGATATCAGCAGTACAAGTTGTGTAGCCTGTCAAGTTTTGAATGTAATCTATTGCTGTACGGTCATCCATTCTGGCTTTGGAGGCAGTGGGGGGCCATGTCGAGATTTTCTAGGAACTGTTTCACGTTGATTCGGGAGAGGTGGAGGTTGGGTTGGTAGTGCTGCTGTCGGTAAGGTGTGGTTTGGGTGAGCTTGCCAATTTGGTAAAGGAGGTACTTGTCTATCTGTGAGATCATCCAAGCTGACACATCGAGACATGCGGGGAAATGGAGCAGCGCGATAGTCTTGGCTAGCACCAATATTGCCGGTTCTGATTGCATTGTTTCTATACTTGACAACCCAGTCCATAGACTCGTAAGAAGAGTTAGGGCTCAGAGCCATCGTGCTGTGTCTGTCTGGGCTTTCTATGTCTGCAGATTTTACATCCTCTAGTGAGGACACAGCTTTTGTTTTCAGCTTGGAAAGTAAGGGGTATATGATCACAATGCACTGTATCACAGACATAACTTCTATTGGGACCATGAGCACCAGAATTATCCAGAAGTACACAGTGGTGGTTTCAGCTGGATTATCTACAGGGATTCATTAATTATACTCTTTTTTTTAAGTTGGAAGATTGAAATATACATACCTTTAGCTATGTCTTCTTGTTCTTCAGTTGAACTACAATTTGTTTCACCCATTGAAAGGCCTAATGAGGTTTGAAATAGTAATTTGAGCTAAACCTGAACACAGTACATTATTACCTGACAACAGAAGAAGGATCAAAGTAGCAATAGTTTTCCAACATTGTATTACTTCCATGACTGGAACTTGCTTGGCTTTACATGAAAGGAAAATGCCTGATCTTTATATATTCCAACTTTTACTTAGGGATTTAAGCCCATATTTGGGCAACCATGTGGTTTTGGGGTGGTTCTATAGAAGGTGTTATTCTTTCTTATGAGGTAGGCATGTGTGGAATTATTCACTGGCATTCAATGAAACCACTGGACTAATTATTACCTATGGATACTAGAACCTCCACCCTAGTCTGTTACATATCACACAAACATGAATGTGGGAAAAGTGTGAATTTTATTGTCACAATTCAAGCTAGAATTAAATTGCCATGATTTGAAAATGACTGTTTGGGACTTGCTGTTTCACTAGTCTCAATATAGAATTTAATGATGGGAGGATGAGTGTTGAGTGTAACATTTTAGCTTGGTCAAGAAGTAATGCTGCTTTTTACTAAGTGACTGAGTAATGATATTTGCTGCTATTGCAGCTAACACTGTGACTTGTGTCTCCAGGCAGGCAGATATCTGTGTGTATTTCTTTATTTAAAAAAAAAAAAAATTCTTTTATCTCATAAAACAACAACAATAAAAATAAATATTTGGTTTATTATCATTAAGATTATAATTATTTTAGTAGCAGAATGAACTCTGTACTGACACTCAACAGTCTGCCTCTTCTTCAATAACATCTGTATATTTAGGCACTGCATAGTATGGAGTGTGATCCAGGTTCTGATCTGCATTAGAATACTTAGGTGGTTCAGACTCGAGCTCTGTGGGACTCATTGTGTCACGGTATGCAATATTAGACTGGAAAGAATATCCTCCGTGCCTCTGAGGTGTAGCTATTTGATCTGATTCCCTGTCACAAGTATTAGAATACTGAGGTACAGGATCTTGTCCACTGGGGCTCACATTGTCGTGATATGCTACGTTGGATTGAAACGAATATTCTGCTCGTCTCGGCGGTGGCACTGGCTTTATAGAGGAATAATAGGCATCAGAATTGTTGGCAGTAGTCACTGAAACTTCACTGTAACGAAGGTTTCTGTGCGGCTGTAAATGCCTTACTTGTATAGGCTGGAGCTCATGGCTGCCCGTTTGTGTGTTGGATAGGTAAGCAGAGTTTGGTAACCACTCTTGGTCTAGAGTTGAATACTGCTGTTGATTTTGCAGTGGCTTGATGGTATTCAGAGTGTTGTAGTCATTATTATTCTCCTGCGATGCTGGCATTTTTGGTATTCTCCGGGTTTTCTTTGATTGGGAGAGTCTAGTCACGGCTAGTGCTGCCACAGCTATGGTGATCACTACAAACAAAAAGCAGCCCGCTGCTATTCCCGCATAGATAAGTATTTCTGTCACGTTAGAGTCAGCAGACAAATTTATTGGATCGTCAGTGATAGAACTGGTGTCTGTGACGGAGTGACTCATGATTGTAGAGCTCGTGTCAAGTCCTGTAGGTGTGTCCATGGTGAGGTTGGAAGGGGGACATTCTATTTAAACAAAAAGTATTTAATGATTGAGTTGTGTGTGTAACTATGCATGTGGTTTGTTTGTTTTTTTACATCAAAAATGGCTCAGCTACACTTCACAGTACTGTGCCATTACATAATCGTTTACTAAGTTGTTGTTTGTTTTTTTTAATTGTAGGCTTATGTGCATTACAACAGTATTTACTGCTAAGCATAACTTAAAACTTATTTAGCTCAGAATGACAGATATGGGGGGGGGGGGGGATTAAAAGACTTACTGAAGTACAGCCTGAAAGATGGGACATGACCATCATTCTTCAAGAAAGTCCTGAGGTCAGGAGATTGAGGAATTTGAATGTCATTATTAATTGATCTTGACTGGACATAGTATGAGGCATTATAAGGATCTGGTAGCCGTAGCAGTGTGGGGAAATCTTGTATATTTGTTATGCCAAAATGAGATACATCAGTCAGAGTTGGGGGAGACAGAAGTGGTTTGTAAGAGCAGCAGACAGTCGTGCTTCTGGATGGCACACTGGTACAGTTGCCTGGTCTCAGTTCACTCATAACTCTGACAGTAAATATTAAGTCCAGGATATTAGAACTCTGCCTTCTAAGGGGAAAAAAATCAAAATGTGTTCTGTTCTCTCCTAGTCTTTCATTTCTTTCTCTATAACAGTACTCCAGCCCCACTATGGTGATTGTTTGGCAAAGATCTGCTCCTGATATTTCGAATATGTATGTGAATGGTCTATCCAAGTGGTGATCTGCCACTGGGTTGAAGGTTGACACAACAACCTGTGATCTGAAGAAATTATTGGGAAGGTTGGGGGTGACACCCACTTTCTCGTTATCACCATTGTTGGGTGGCTGGAACTGGTACTTTATGGAATTTCCAAGACACAAGTTACTTCCATACAAAGTCAGTAAGAGAGTAAAAAATAGAGTTGAAGTGAAGACTTTTTTCACCATTTTTTTTTTTTGTCCTTTTAGCTAACTTAACTTGTATAATGGATGGCATTACAGGCTTATATACATTTTGAAGTAGCTAAAGGTTTGACTTACACAAATTTTATACCATATATAATCCACCTGGCCAAATGGTTGTACTATACAGCTATAAATGGTGCTTTATTGTAATGGCATTGTAAACGTAAAGACTTGATTGCTGTATAAATATTTGAGAATGGTGTCGTTCTTTCTTATGAGGTGTGCATATTTTGTGATGTGTATAGTTATTCACTGGGCATTCAATGACACCACTGAAGTAATTATTGCCTATGAATACTAGATTCTCTCATCAGCTGCACACAAACTTGTATGTGAAGAAGGTGCTTGCTTTCAATTCCGAATTAAATTCAGTTGCCACAATTTGAACTAGAATTTTATTGTCAGGATTTCAAAAGACAGTTTGGGATTTGCTGTGGTATTTTACTAGTCTCAGTAGTCAGTATTCAATTCAGTCATTGCAACCATTTCCCCATGGAATCTCTAGGCTGCTAGTTCACTCGCCATTTGCAACCAGTTCTGTAATAACCCAGTAACCCATAATATACACTAATTGACTTTTTTTAAGGGGCCACTTGAATGCGTACTTTAAACAATCTGTCCATGTTTTTAATTCAACCAGTAGATTAAAAATATTACAGTTTGTGTTTTGACAATAATAGATGCTATTGTAGAAATTTATTATTTATAAAAATGACAAACTTAGAGAGACATTTTACCCATTTGCTGATGTAGTCCCATTGTTAGGTAAAAAGTATAATTTATTTTGTTTTATAGGAATGCAAGTGGGAGGTTCTGGCTAGAGTACTGGAGCTGCTGAGGACTCTGCTGCAGGATCGAGTTCTCACCTTGTCTGCCCAGCCAGACTTGAGTCCACTCTGTCAGAGTGTCTGCAATCTGGTGGGAGGTCAGAAACCGCGGTTGACGTCCCTGAAGGTGACAGCAGGCACAATGCCTCGTGGAGATCCTTCGTCGCTGGTTTTTCCAGTTCTTTCAACTCTCACGACCTATCCCAGTCACCTTGATCGCAAGGCGCAGGTATGGGATAGTATATTAGTGTCTTATAAATGATGAAGCTATTGAGAATTTACATTATAAGTATTGTATACATTATGGAAGTCCAAAAAAGAGGAAGGAAATAGTTGTGGAATAATATTAGGTAGAGAATTTGGGGTTATATTTAATCTACTGTTTAAAATCAGCATTGCCCTGGCTATAATTGTAAATCAAGAGCATTTGCCAAAACTTCTGAAATAGAGAATTTAAAATTGGTCTAAAGGAAATTTATAGACCTATTTTACGTCACCAAATAATACTAGTGTGTGTATCCATTTATGTCCATGTGTGTGTGTGTGTAGCTCTCTCTTGTGTTCTGCCTTAACTACGGTGTGGTTGGAAGCTGTGCCCAGATGTGTGTGTCTTCCCTGACCTTGTGCTCTCTAGAACTACAAGCCACCATGATGCATGTTCTCCCTCACATTTTGTTCCGAATGAACCAAGTGGCGGCCACTCCAGCCATGGCTCTACCAGTTCTTGAGTTTCTTTCTAACCTGATTCCCATACCTGCCCTCTACAGTGGCTTTGTAGACCAGAAATATCTGTCAGTGTTTGCCATAGCTTTGCCGTACACAAATCATCACAGGTGAGATTCTTGGTTTTTGTTATTTATTATTATTATTATTGTTGTTATTATTATTATTATTCAGCGAGCGAGCGAAGCTGACTATCAGTCGTGTTCAATTGAGATTTCAGATATATATATATGTATGTATGTATGTATATGTACGTCAAAATATTTCGCCCGCGCTTCTAATTACGTAAGTTAGGTAAAGCGTTCACAGTTCCAGTATTTTTCAATTAACGAGCGCGGAGAATCCTGCTGCACTGCCTTACGCAACTGTTTCAACCCAAACGTTTGTAGCTACTCTCTTCTTCAAACAATCGTGAAGTCTTTGTCAAGCTGCGCTTCTTTGCCACTGCTTTCTAAGTTTATTCAAGTAATTCTGTTATTGTTAACTCTTCATGCCTAATCAGTTAGATGGAATTTCTGTCCTATTTTTCTGTAAAAAGAGTCTGCTTGCTCGCCATGCATTTGCGCTATTCGAGCGCACCACTAGTTATTGTTATTATTATTATTATTATTATTATTATTATTATTATTGAGCGATCGAGATACTGTTAGGGGTGGACAATTGAAAATCGGGTATATGTTCGATATATATATGTATGGATTGTACGTATGCCCCTTAAACGCATGCGCAGGCTCTTTTTTTTTCTTTCTTTTTTTCTCTCCTAAAAACACAGCTTTTTAGGCTTGACACCTGTTTCTTCTGATGCTATAGCATTAAGAAAGTCTTACTTTAAACTTTGACTCCAAATTATGAGATAATTCCAGCGGAACGCTCGTTTTTCAAGTCGCAAAAATTACTGCGACTGGTTACTATGGCATTGAAAACCTTTACCAGATATAATTTCAAAATTTTACCTTTTTGGGAGGCTGCTAAGTGCCACTTGTTAGTTGTCAAGAGCCACTGGTTATCAGAATGGTTTAATTTTAATACTATAGAAGCTACCACTCATTGGAGGAAGCTGAGGTAAGTACGTAATTCCATATTTGTTGGCTAAGATTACAAAAACTCTGGCCTGTTGTTGTTGTTGTTGTTGTTGTTGTTTTGTAGCTGAGGGCTTGTTCAAGAGTTACTGGTAGTCGAGGTAGTCAGAATGGCTTAAGTTTGATACTGTCAGAATGGCTTAAGTTTGATACTACAGAAGTTACCATTACTTAGACAAGAGTGTATGCTATTATACTGTTTTGCATGAACTAGGCTAAAATATAAATTATACAATACTGTAGTTTTGTTACCTAATAATTAGGCATGCTCGCTCGATATTTGTGCTCTAGCACACCACTAGTTGTTATTATTATTATAATAATTATTATTATCATCATCATCATCATCATTACTACTACTACTACTACTATTACTCTATTATTACTATTACTATTATTATTATTATTATTACTATTATTATTATTACTATTACTATTATTATTATTATTACTATTACTATTATTATTATTGTTACTATTATTATTATTATTACTATTACTATTATTATTATTATTATTATTATTATTATTATTATTACTATTACTATTATTATTACTATTATTATTATTATTATTATTATTATTATTATTATTATTATTATTATTATTATTATTATTATGATTTGAGTATTTTCCTATTGCCATTCTGCAGGTATAATAACTATGTAATTGCTATGGCACATCGAGTGATTGCCCAGTGGTTTGTCAACTGCAGGATGCACTACAGACCAGTGGTGGCCAATTTTGTGTGCAAGGTACACAACACATTCTTACTAGCCTCACTAGAATATTTATGAATGAAAAATATACTATATAGTACTCCTGTACTATATGCACAATCAACTTTAATATGCTGTCTATGTTTTAGTTAAACATATTATATACATTCTTTCATTAAAGTTGCATTATCACTGCATTTCAATCCTTTTCCATTACTCCTGCATATAGTGGTGTATCAATCCTTACAGAAACTGTCCAGTACTATGGAGGAGGCACTGTGTGCCCATGGCAGCAGTCCAGTGAAGAATGCGAGGAGTGAGAGCTGCGTGGGCGTGGAGATGATGGAGGTGTGCATGGACGTGATGGCCAGATATACCTACTCCAATCTCTCCACTCTTCCTAGCAGGTTAGCCTTGCGGGATTGTCAACTCGTGTAGTTTACCATTACTTATTCAATGTTATCTTTATGTTTAACTTCTCTGACCATAAGAATAATTCAATATAAATGTTTCAACTCACTTTACAGTAGCCCTCAGTGTAAACTAGCCCTAGACCTAGCCCTAGAATGATTCTGTATGGTAATTTAGAATTAATTGTACATGCACCTGATCAAAATATATTTATATAATTGATTTATTCACAAGGTGTGAATTTTTTTAGACCGGGTTGTACTTTAACTCTTTTGAATACAACATATTAATTTTATATTGCTGGTTGTTGTTGTTTTTTTTAAAGTGGCATATGATTTTTTTAATGTGGCATACGTAGAAATTCAGGTTCCGACTTTTTGGTCTCTGGAGGACCCAGCAAGTCTTGGTTGGTGGGGAACTCTCTGGTGACCATCACAACTAGCGCAGCTCAGAGCTTTTGCAAGTTCTGCCTGTCCAACAAGGCGAAAATGGATGCCAGTAGTCCAGTGGCCAGTGGCTACTCTGCTCCCAGTAGTCTGTCTGACTACTTGGGGGTGTGTACTTGCCAAAACACTAGCTGGGGCGAGATTAAGATCAGACGTCCAGCCGGAAACACTGGATGGATGATGCACCTTCAAAACAGGCCCCACCCACTATCTCTGACGCACCCTGCGGCTAATAGTATCCCTCAGAGCAATATTAGCTTGCTTTCTACCAGTTTACCCACAGAGAAGCTCTCAGCAGCAGGGGACGCTGATAAAGAATACTTTTACAGTCGGGAAGTGGGATCATTCACAGACATTGGCTTTCTTTCTAATTTGTCCGCTGATCTTTCTACTGCAGAAAACAAAGAGGACCTTTCAAAGAAAGAAGGTGAAAATGACGCTACTGGTGGTGTTTCTATCAGCGAACCAATTGAGGCCAAGACTGGCAATAGTGATGTTATAAATACTGGTCATCTTGCGGAAACTACGAAGGAAGAAGTTATTACTGAGAGAGAACAAGTGGAAGTTACTGAAGAAAAGGAGGGTGAATATATTCCTCCTGAGGAAGCAGAGGAGCCTGACATGGAGGACAGTGGAAGTGCTGGAGAAGCTATAGATGGTGAGATATCACTAAATGATCTTTCAGCCACAGAATTTGATGCCTTGAAGATAACCGAATCTTCTAAGAGAAGTGACGATGGCGAGTGTGCCTATGATGCGTCATCACCTCTGCCATCACATCTCGGTCGTCCTGCGAACAGCAAGTCTTGGAGTGAAAGTAGTGAAGCATCCCCTCTGGGAACCCTCTCTGTGGCACCCCGGGCATCCAGCTTGTCCTATGCGATGGATTTCCTACCACCTCTGTTCTCCTACGATGAAGGGGATGAATTTGGTATATCTCCTTCTTTCTTCGAGGGAGAGAAGCCTATATCAGATGAAGAGCAGGTTTGACATTTCTGCCAGCAGCTCTCATTTTGACATGGTTTGATCACTATCTGTTCTTGTGTCATTTAGCTTACGCTACATGCAAGTTTGAACGACATAATGGGTCAAGAAGCAACCACTCCCAAAGCAACAGATGAAGAAGGTAAATATGATGTCTCATCATCATCAATCATCATCATCATCGTTGTTATTATGATCATCCATTCTTCCACAGAAATTCTGAGTGGGTCAAGCTCTACTGGCTCTACTGAAATTCCTGCCACTCCTCTGGCAGATGACAAAAATGAAAGCAATATTGGAGAGATAGAGGCCACGGACAGCAAAGAGGGAGCAGATCCCACAAAGGAAGAAAATAAAGAGGCAAAACAATTTTTTTAAATTTTTTATTTGTTAGTTTGTTTTTACAATTTTTGTTTACCAATATTGTATTTCTCTTTTTAACAGCCAGTATAGTTAATTATAACTTACCCGATGTTTCGACTTCTTGCAGGACTTCGGCAAGAAGTCGAAATGTCGGCTTAAGTTATAATTAACTATATTGGCTGTTAAAAAGAGAAAAATGTGCTATTATTATAGTTATCAGCCGAGAATGACTGAATATTGTATTTGTATTCAGCCTGTAAGAGCACCTAGAATCAGAAATAAATCTCTCTCTGTACCAGACGAAACTTCAACATCAGCAGCAGTGACATCAGGTGGTGAATCAGCAGCAGAGCAAGGACTAGATCACCAATCATCTCCTGCTAATCGAAGGCGAAGTGCTCCTGTTTGTCCAGCCACACCTCCTCCTAGAACCAACACCAGTCCTACAATAAACAAGAAAAAACTAGTACATTCTCACCGTCCTTTCAGTGAGATATTATTGTTATATTTTTCGTGTAGTGGCTGTAACTGTAATTCCATATTTTTTTCCTTAGGTGCTTCTATGCAAAGCAGGATGTACCTGAAGGAAGACGAATTTAACAACCCAAGCTTTATCTTCCTGCAGCTCTACAATAGTAACTTCTTAGGAGACCAGAAAGATCTCCCCATTCTGGTCCCTCCTAATGAGGTAGAGTCACTAATGCTATGAAATATTTCAAATCCAATTAAGACTGCATCACATCTACACAAATTTAGTTAGAGATATATCTCTTTGCCCTAAGTTAGTGTCTCATCACTTGCTACTTACCATCATCCTCATAAAGTTATTGTGGCTGTCTAGTGTGTCACTTTATTGCATGTTCTGTGACCACTCCAGACCACAGAGAGAGCAATCAAAGTCCTTGATCACATCCCGCCCTATGAGACACACAAACTGGGTGTGGTCTATGTCAAGAAAGGACAAACCACGGAACTCCAGATTTTGTCCAACACATTTGGCTCTTCTCGTTACTTGGACTTCCTGCGTGGACTGGGCCCCATCATGAAGCTCTCTGACATTCCCCCGGATATGATATACTTGGGTGGTCTGGACCAGTCGGGAACTGATGGAGACTTTGCGTACTGTTTTCACGATGACATCACGCAAGTAGTCTACCACGTGGCGACTATGATGCCCAGTAACCTCGAGGCTGATCCTTCATGCAGCAACAAGAAGCTTCACATTGGCAATGATTTTGTTACCATTGTGTACAATGATTCAGGAATGGAGTACAAGTTTGGAACTATCAAGGTAAATGAAGTGAGCAAGCCCAGTAAGGGACAACGGAGTGAGGTGATGTGCACTGATACGGTACAAGCTTATATTTCTGAGAGCCAACATTTTATTGTGTTATTAATGTACAACCTATATTGCTAATATTTTTGTATACATACACTATAGGGTCAGTTTAATTATGTGGAGGTTGTGATTGAACCTCTTCTGGAAGGAGTAAATCAAGTGACCCTACATGCCAAGCCAGGTCTGGAAGGCATCCTGCATATGAGTCCAGTGTGTGTCTCAGACTCTTGTCTGTCTCTTCTCGTCAGACAGAAGGCGCTACAAGCAAATGTGAGAATGTGCTGTAGTTAAAGTGTTTATCATTTTTTTAAATACAGTTGCAGTTTTGTTTTTTTCTTTTTGTTTTTGTTGTTGTTGTTTTTTAGCTTCGTTGTTGTTGTTGTTTTCTTTACAGCTGGCTTCTATAGCTTATGCCAGTATGTCTGTCCCCGGTATAGCCAGTGCACTTGATTGCAACTTGTCCAACTGGTTGGCACGCCTCCAACATATCAAGAAGATGCGAGAGAAGTGTCACCGGGGGGAAGACCAGCCATCATCAACACATCAACATGGCAACTCTCAGGCCAGCCGATCCAGCGGCCGAAGCAATGCAGATGGAGGAAAATCTGGTGGTACAAGCTCATCTATCATTACCAACTTCACTAACTTTTCTTAGATTACTAAAATCATTTTTTTTTATAGCTATAGCTAAAGCTTTTCAACAGCTATCGGAATTCTAATAATTTACAGGGTATTGGGCAAAGGACAAGGCAGGTTTTGACTAATGTTCAACTTCAATATTGCTATGTGAATGTATAAATACCCAGCTAGGTGTTAGGTGCAGTATTGCAGAGACAAAAAAGTCTATAATACTGATATTTGTTGGCAGTAGTTGGGACTAAAAAGTCATTATAATACTAATATTTGTTGGCAATAGTTAGACTCCATGTCACAGGTTTGCATGTGTATGTTACACAGCCCACACTAGTTTCATTGTGCTACAGAAGTGTTTAATATATTTATTATGCTGTATTGTAGCAGAAACCATTATTGAAAAATGGGTTTGTGCTCTCCAGTATTATGACTTCATGTCTTAGGGTATGTGGAGATTAAGTGATGGTTGCGTTTGTTCCCAAAATAACTAAAGAGTGCAATGCAAGTTACCTCATCCATTTTTATCTATGCCTCATCTTAAGCATGAGAATAATATGCCAGCATAATAGCTAGCCTAATATTATGCTGGCATAATAAGTTATTGCTTTTTTTTTTCTTTTTCCCTTTTTTTTTTGAGAGAGAGAAAGAACATGAGCACGACCTAGCACAAACATGGATAGTCTAGTTTTGGAAGCATTCAGTCCAGCTACTCCAAGTAATACATGAATAGCTTACTCGTATATACTATTACTGCATATCAACCATACTTCATACCGACCATTATACTGTACTATACATAACATTCTCGTAACTTACCTTTTTTTTTTACGGCAAAGTTAACAGTGCAACTCCGCCCCCACGGTCAATCGCGTAATGTTTTCTGCATACGTCAGCCACGCCCACCCAGTTGATGCCCGCCCTTAATCGCGTTGCTCCGCAGAGATGAATGTGTCTGAAGAATTCGAATGTGGCTTATCACCGGAATTTCCGGATTTTCTACAGATTCCTGAAGCTGTGAACACAATCCAGGCGTTCATTGCAATGTTATCTGCTGCAGTTGGGCTTCCCCTCAACCTCTTCCTCTTGGCTGTGATTATCAAGTACCCAGCACTGCACCAACAGTCTCTGTTCTTATCCCTTCAGATTATAGGGATTGAGATCCTCTATCATCTAACTATTCCATTCACCATATTGATCTCCACTATTTCTGGATATTGGGTCCTTGGTAACGTGGTTTGCAATGTCTCTGGGATGATTCACGATGCTTTTGCAATGTTCAGATTTACCATGACATTTGTGCTGACAGTGGATCGATTCATGTCCGTGTATAAACCATTCCTATACTTCAAACATGGGAAAAAGATTTCATGGGGTCTGTCTGCTATTGTTTGGTTTGTGACGTTAATTCGAATAATTCTTCCACTGACCGGGATTCTAGACTGCTTCGTTTACATACCCACATTCAAGACTTGCACCGTGTACGCCGGTTGCTCCAGAAGCTGCGAATATTTTGCAGCATGGAGTATTGGACTCATAGTTTTATTGGGCGTCGTCCTACCAGTGATCCTATATGCTATTATATTCTGTATTATTCGCAGGATTACCCGGTATCACATCTCTATGCAAGACTCGGTAAGGAGCGGAATAAGAAGAGTAACGCAAGTATCCAGTGAATTGGAACATTATAAAATGACAATCAACAACAGAAAGAAGTTCGTCACTGCTTCAATTTTGTTTGTTTCAATTATAGGGACGACACCTGCATTTACCCTGTACATGGCCTCCATTTTTTATCGGACGCCTAACAGAGTTTTGTTTATTGTGAACATGCTGGTGGGAAGAACTTCATTTAACATGATTCCAGTGTTTGATGCCATAGCGTTTTTCAGGCATAGAGACATCATTGAAGTTACTTCAAATCTTTACCATTCACTAAAGCGAAGAATTCATCCCGCAGAGAATGAAAGAATTCATCCCGCAGAGAATGAAACGCTGAACAACATAAAAACGAGTGACTCCTACGCCTCATGTGATGCAGGCAATTTAGTGGTATTGCAGACTTTGGTGTAAATTTATATCAGCTTTTGTATTTTATATTCATTCAGAAATATTTAAATACTTTTTTTAGTCCTCAAAATACATTTTAATTGTATTGGGTGACAGTGTGGTAGCTAGTTGGTCTTAAATATGTCCTGCTTGACTGATTATAGAATAGGAAAAAAATATTGGAGAGGTTGTTGTCTGGCTACCAGCTACTTACTTAAGACTACTGTCAATGTGATGTCGCTGGCTAAGTGCAGTTGACAAGATATTTTACTTCCTTTTTCCTTTAGAAGTTTTTTCCCTTTCCTCCATTTTTTCTAATTGAATTGATTGGATTTGGGAATAATTATTTAAATGAATGATTATTTGTTATTCCAATGTTTAAAAACTCTCAATACTATTATCACTAAGTGTCTATGTCAGATGGTTATGGTATTCTTAGTTTGATTGAAGAAGGCAGACATGTTTTAAATAAATGATCTCTTAAATCCTGGCCCATTCACTTTGAATATGGATCTTTGGTACAGATTTGTTTGAGGATATGACAAAAGTAACTGTGTTCAACTTTCAACTTTAGCTATAGCTATAATATAGTTTTAGCCACTAGCTAATTGTACAAGGAATTTGTGCACAAAATATGGTGAGTCAGTTTTTTCCTTCCTTTTTTCCCCCCATGTCCTGTACTAAAACAGTACTCCAGCATAGAGCTTGGTTAATATTGATTTGAGTCATTTTCTGTTTATAATAAAATACTTGTGGGTATTTGGAAAAACAACAACAAAAAAAAAAACAGTACTCTTTTTTTTTTGGCCATTTCTCAGTCTTCTTTGTGAAATAACTACATTGGACATCTGCATGCATGTAGCTTCACGTCATCCACTGAGAAGTGGCTCAGGGCTGGATCCAGGGGGGGGGGGGTTCAGGGGGTTCGAACCCCCCCTTTCTAAATGTAATATTTAATTATCGGCCTGCCACAAGCCAGGCCCTGCTCTAACATTGCACATGTCTACAACAATATAGATCGCATTTCCTTCTAATGATAAATCACATGTTCACTGAAGTGCTCATACAATTTATTGCTCACTCTGTAATTCATTTCATGTTCGTAACTAACCAAAAATTAGTTGCTACCAGAAACTCTGTCAGTTTTTCCCTCTAATTCTACACCAGGTCTCTGCTTCTCCCTGCAGGCAGTGACACGTCTCTAGCTCAGCTTGATATTCTGCTACTTATAGGTGTACAGGCTAAACTTAAAGAAATTTCTCCATTAGCCCTTTACACACATTGCTACTCCCATTGCCGTAATTTATCTGTTGCTGCTTCAAGCAAAGTTCAGGACGTATGAAATCGTATTGGCCATATGAATTGAAGCACACTTGTTTCTATATCATAGCCCAAAACGGCAGAGGATGTTTGAATTGACTCTGCATGAATACCTCCCTAACTCATCATCTCACTCTAAACTTCCTGGTCTTTGCAAGACTAGGTGGGTAGAGCGACATACTTGCTATGCAATTTTTCATGAGATGTATGAGGTTTTGGTTACTTTCTTGGATGCAATACTTTCCCCACAGGATTATCCAGAGTTAGTATCTCAAGAAGGAAGTTGGAACTGGAACAGTGACACAAAACAAAGGCACAAGGGCTTAAGAATTCCCTTACTTCCTTTCAAACCATAGCTACATTCATTATTACAAAGAATGTCCTTGATGAAGTCAAAAGCATTGCATCGAAACTACAAAAATGTGAGCAAGATGTTTATGAGGCATATACTATGGTAAATACTGTTATTGAGAACATTGATACCTCTAGAAAGAATATCGATATGGTTTTCAGTTCTTGGTATGAAGAAGTACTAACTTTGGCCAATAAAGTAGGTGTTGCTGAATTTGTGCCAAGAAAAACAAGCTTGCAAAGGAATAGAAGCAATACTCCTAGTGAGTCTCCTAGTCAGCACTACAAAAGGGCAATTGCAATCCCTTTGATTGATTCACTTCTGAGTCAAATGAAGGAGAGATTTTTTAATGACCATGGTCACTCTAAAAGATTATTATTCCTTATACCTTCCATTATAACCCTAAGTGACAATTTGAACATAGAAAGTATTACGGAGGCCAAACAATCTTTACTCTTTTGGGAGAGTGATCTTTCTTTCACAAGTTCTTTACAAAATGAGCTTAGGCGGTGGCAGACCCTTTGGCAGAGTCAATTAGGGGTTGATATTCCAAATACTTTTCTATTGGAACTTTGATCATGTGACAGTGATTCGTTTCCAAACATACATCAGCTACTTTTAATATCATGTACACTACCAATTACAAGTGCTGAAGCTGAACGTTGCTTTTCTTTATTAGGAAGAATAAAAACCTGCTTAAGATCTACCATGGCTGAAGAACGTATGTCTGACCTTGGAGTGATTGCCATGCATGATGAAAGAATTTCAGTGGATAATGTCTGCCTAGCATTCACTCAAACTCATGCTCGAAGACTTTTCCAACCTTCACTTTTTGTTGACTAAATATCATTCCATTATGCTTTCTGTTGGCTATAATCATCATTGTATTACTTAATCAGTTCTTTCTTTTTTTTAATCGTCATTGTTTTTCCTAAGGTGGGTGTGGTTTGGGTTTGGTTATGGGTGCAATTTTCTTAGAACCCCCCCTTGTCAAAATTCCTGAATCCAGCCCTGCGCATCCAACAGTGAATCAATCTCTGCCTGAAATTGAGCTGCAACTGATATTACGAAGGGGGGTCCACAAAGGTAGACAGAGACATGAATGGCAAAAGAGATTGCATTAGTAAGACCAGGTGAATCAGTGAGTGTAGAAGAATACTTTTTACTGAAATCATCTAGCATAACCTTCTGGTCAGAGGTGAGAGAATCACCACAAAAGGAGTTGGGTAAAACAAAGTCATCATCACCAGGACTAGTATCTTCACTAACTGTTAATACTTTATGAGTCCTCAGCAGCTTTTAATTGATTAATGTGTAACACCTTATAGTGAGTCGTTTGACCATCATGCCATGAAACCTTGTAAGTAACTGGGGTCACTTTTTTCTCAACTATAAATGGTCCTTCCCAGGAAGTAGCCAATGTTCTACCCAGACCAGGTGTTTTCCATAACACAAAAGATCCTGGCTCAAAGATCTAAGAGTTGAGTTGTCTCTCATTTCCCTCTCTTTCACATGATAAGCTTACATTCTTTCATGCATTGACGCTTTTACAGTATTTAAATTCTGGAGTAAATCAGACATAAACTTAGACACATTCATGGGTGGGGAAGACAAAGAAAGCCAAAGAGATTTCAAAGTAGAGATAATGTGAGGGGTTGCAATACCATAATGTAACTCAAAAGGAGTATAGACACACGATGAGGCATATTTCTAATGTAATAAATTGCCAGGTCTAGGACTTCAGGCCAGTCACGACTATGCTCTGTGCACTTCCTAAACACTGATTTGAGTGTGGCATGAAAGTGTTCTAATTGACCATTGGATTGGGGGTGGTACGGAGAAGTCTCAATGCGATTCACAGCCAACTTAGTGGTAACTTCACTCATAACTTTACCAATAAAATGTTGACCCTGGTTAGTAAGAATTTGAGATGGTATGCCCAGGTCCCTAATTATTTTAATGAAATTTTTCACAGTTTCTTCAGCTGAACAAGACTTCATTGGAAAAGGAAAGACAAAATGTGTGGCCAAATCCATTCCCGTTAAGATGTATGAAAATCCCTGCTTTGATCTGTCCAGTTTCCCCACAATGTCTAGAGCTAGTTTCTCACAACGCTCTGTAATTACATCAACATTCTTCAAAGGAGCTTTTCTCGGCACTGACTTAGAATTTCTCTGGAAAACTTCACAAGACTTTATATGCATCTGAACATCCTTATTTAAAAAAGGCCAAGTAAATGATCTGTTAATAAAACTACATGTCTTAGCTACACCAAAATGTCCAGAGTAATCATGGGCCAAAGCTAGAATATTAATCTAAGCATTTGCGGGACTACAATGACCTGTCTAGCCACACCCAGATCAATAACTGTGCACACTAGCACACCATCAGTATACTTATATCCCTTATCACAATTTCTACCACACTCTCTCAGATCAGTAAGAGATTCATCACTTCCTTGCATTGCACACAAATCAGACTTAGAAAGTCCATCTAACTGAATCATGGGCACTTCACATACAGGTTCTTCATTAACACCAGCATGAGAATTAGGGTTAGCACTATCACTATCTGTCGCACTTTCACAACCATCTAATGAACAAGTAGCACCAGGGTTAATTTCAACAGAAGGGTGAGAGATAGTGGTGGAAACAGAAGGAGTATCAGAGACTTTTATTGCAGCAGAGGAAGGGACTACGTCCTGCATACTAACATCTGAATCTTGTATTGACTCAGTTACAACACCACTAGACACATACTCAGGCAAGTCTGACAGAGACACAGCTTGTGCACCATCTTTGCTGTCTTTCCTATTCAGCTTCCAGGGTTTGCTGTTTTAAAGCTTGAGCCCTTGTCAGCTTCACATAAGAAAGATCATTCTTTTAATAGCCACTTTGAAAAAATGGAACAAATCATCAGGCCCTACGTCCCGACCTAACAGGACTGTCTTGCTATCCAAACTAAGTGAAATAGCAAAATTTAAACTTCCTGTACACACTTTCAATAACACAATCAACTACAGCACACTGCAAAGACTTAGACTGTTTGAATACACCCGAAACCACAGTAGTACCTGGGACAACATCACTATCAAGAAGCAAATCTGGGGCAATCAAGGATATATTGGCTCCTGAGTCCACCTCAAATGTGGCATCTAAAGTACCAACCTTACCAGCTAAGAGCATGTTAGTTCTCTTAGAAAAACACCATCGCAATGATTGTTAATGTTCACTGCTTCAGTAAGATCTTCGCTGTCGTTGTGAACTAAATTGACCGGTTCCTTTTTCGAGGAAGTAGTCTTATGCTCAGCATCTTTATTGGCAGAATTGTTGTCAGGCTTAGCAGAACCATTTTTGTTAGCTCTGTTAGAAGTCTTGCGAGGCTGTGAACAGTTAGGTGAAATATGTCCCTCCTCACCAGTTGTGACAAATTGGAACCCAATGTGTAGTCGAGGGCTTATCATTGTGCTTACGAAAGGAAGGCTTGAAGGTGTTACCCAGTTTGTGACTAGAATTGTTTGAGTGAATGTTATGACACCTTTCAGGATTAGTGACATACTGAGAGTTTTGCTTAGTTGAGGCAACATGCTGGTCAAAAGCATGGATAAGAGCTAAGGGGGTTGGTAGGCTTGGTGTACAGCACACTAATTCTGTCAAGATTAGGAAGCGAGGAGACAGTGGCCATAGCAGCTAAAGCATCACTCAGAGTTTTAATAGTAGCATCATCAAAACTGGATTTAATGTCAGGAAAGAAATTGAGAGCACGAGATAATTTAAAAGATGTTCTTTAAACCAGCACAGAGATACATTATTACAAGAGCCAATCAGTGGTTTCAGAAACTCAAAAATGGCATGATCAAAATACCCACAGGCATTTAAAATGGCCTCCTTTAAACTAGCATAGTCATGCAAATAGGCGTCAACATGGGAGTGGTAGTATGACAATATTTTACCCGTTAAATCTGATCTAAGGCTTGTGTTCTTTAGGAACGTTTTTAGTTACAAACATACGCTCAACCCTTTGGAAGATGGAGAAAGGTGTCTCCTGCGAAGTCATCTAAGGGATTGCAGAGATGTCCCTAAGAACTTGTTCCTACTCTTTTCTCACTTTTTCCTCTATATTTTTGAGCATGGTGGACTTCCTGAATTCAATATCAGCAAGTTAGCCTCTTCTTTGGCCTGCTGTTTCTTCTTAAGAAGTTCTAACTGCTCCTGATGCTGCTCATTTCGCCTCACTAAATCTTCCCTTCTGAGGCGATCTTGACGTTCAAGATCCTCATGGCGCTCAGCACATCTAGTGTCCTCCATATATCTGAGCAATAGTGCCAATTCACTCATGGAGGTGGAGCTTGAAGCAGAAGTTGATCCACGTTCAGAAGTAAGAGACGTCGATATTCCCGGTGGTACTGGAGCCAGATATAGTAAGTTCGTCCACAACAATATCAGAACCTAAGGCCGCAGAGACACTTGTAACAGTATGGGAGCTGGAAGCAGAAGTTTCGTCCGCCTCAGTATGTCTGGGAGAAAACAGCTCAGCCGTTTCAACCTCCACATTGGAATTAGTGAGAGGTTGCGGTTCTTCGAGATCCCGGTCAAGTTGGATGGAGTCGCTATCTTTTGCCATGTCCATTTTTGTTTGCTGTCGGGTTCGAATGCTGCGAGACCGACGTTGTGGTCGTAGTTTGTCTTGCACTGACGCTCGGTTGATGGGGGACGACTTTGTAGTTGCTGACCGTTCTGTAGACATGACAAAACAATAAATGCAGTATACTGCAAAATATCGTGGTTACAACAGAGTCAATACAACAGCGTCAATACAACAAACATTAACGCAAATGAAACACAACAGAAAGCAGTAAGAAGTATAAAACTGAAAGTACACAACTAATAATTGAAAATAGAACTAAATACCTGGATACAGAATTAAATAACTGTAAAGACAACTAAATAACTGGAAAATACACACCAGTTGAAAGAATGGAAATATGACAATAACTGGAAGTACAATAGAATAACTGAAATATGATGACAATAATAACTTATAGAAGCAAAGAATACCACTTGGGAAAAATAAAACTTGTCACTGCAATGTGAAATTTCCAGTCAGATGGTAGATCCGGACTTTCTGTAGCGAGAACGATAGTGAAAACGGCGAGTTCGTTTCTGGTCGCTGCCACCACGTGTCGTAGAGTCGGGAATGGCTAGCAGTTTAATCTAGGATTCCTCCCTCTTCTCTGTTCTTCTGTGGGAAAGAACAGCTTTATGATACCCCAGTCAAGCTTATCAAGGCTAGTCCCAGGAAGGTACACTGCCACCAGAGTTGTACCAAACCCAACAAAGAGTATTAAGTCTTAGTATTTTGGATTTTAAAGGATAATGTACAACTGAAGGGTGCATGTACTCTAAGCCACTGTATATAGAACTCAGAGACCTGCCACCAATGTAACATACAAATGCATAGCATAAAGATCAAATTATTAATGAGATGAGAAAGTACAAGATAATTGAATTTAGTGAATGTGCATTGAAGTGATGGCATGAATAGTTTAAAGTTACACAAATTGGAAGGCATACATACATACACACATACAAACATGAGTTCAACAGTTAAATATTATTTAAATGTGGGGAATATCTCACCACACCAAGGCCCCATAAAATTTACTGGTAAAAAAATAATAGAAAACCATATATGCCATGTTTAAGTCAATTTTCTCAAAACCAGTCACAATTACTAGCAAGTGAGCCCACCACATGTGGAGCTTGATCTACTAACATTTACAAATTAGGAATACAGTAGCATAAGGTGGTTACCCTCTACCACATGGTTTAGTTACATTATTTTCCCTTCCTTACTGTCTTTCTTCCTGATCCCTTTTTTCTTTTCAGCTCTTTCTTCTTGATTTGTGGATTCTCTCATCTTTTGTCTACCTGTTCCTGCTTCTTAGTCTCTCGGTCTTTATATTCATAACTGTTGTTTTAGGCTTCATGAAAATGTTGGCATGCCTAATCTTTGAACACTTTATCAACTTTCACTGTCCTCACCTGTGCTTGGCTACACAATAATAGTCGTCATGTCCTTAAGGATAGCCAAATACCACCTACGAAATTTGTTGATGGTTGCTATGCACGACTACTACTATTCATACTTACAGGGGCTTCTCCACCACAACACAAGGTCAAAGTACCTGCCAAAGGCACCACTCACTAATTTTGGAGCGAATCTAGAGGAAGTAATTAGGCCTGGTTATAAAACTTTGTAGCACTTTTTGGAGCGGTGTGGTAAGTTGGAGCTCTGGTGTGGTAAGTTGGAGCTCCGCAATTTGGTGCACTACTAGCCAAGTCGATACTCTACTACAAGATACTTGATGATTTATTCGCCTCTTTTTTTTTCTTTTCATAAGATATTGAAAAATTCAAGTTGTGGTGCTGTACATTTTTTTTAGGTTTAGCCATCTGTAAAAAAAATTCATTCTCATTATTAAATTCCAAGAAAAAACTGATGCAAAATTTGGAACTTTTATTCCACTCACAAATATTATGAAATGTACTACTACTATGCTTGCAAATTATTTTTCAGTTCATTTGTATGAGTTCTAAAAAGAACCCGCCTATATCAAGAGTAAACAAACATCAATGCAACAATAACAAGAGAATCAGAAGAAATGGTAGTTTTTTGGTCTTAGAGCTGCCGCAGCTTGGGAAGTCTTCACTCCACAGACTTCGAGCGTGCTGGATCCATCCGCTCGAGCTCGGATACACAGAGCCTGGAAAACGGGTACAGGAGGAGAGGCAACCTGGTGCACCTTGCTGCATGAGCTCAGACGAGGACTACTATATGGATTGTTGCTGTAAATGGCAATGAGACAACCTGAAACTGAAGACACCACAACTTCGCGAAGTATACTTCTGCTACTATAGTGCGATTACTCCTGCTCGCGTACTATGAATTAGTGGGGTATTGACAGGGAATAAATTAATGTCTGGATCTACGGGCAGTGCGTGATACTATGTGCAGTGTGTGTTACTATGTGAAGGCATTCTTATCACCGTAAACGTGGCAACAATTTACCCATTCAATTTGTAATGATGCTTTAGCAACCCAGCTCTGCTGATTAAATATTCATGAAACACACACCAATGCCATTATTGTTACTAGCACCACATTTCCTAAAGACAAACACTCTTAACTAATTGGCATTCATTTTTCATTATTCTATATGATGTAACTCATTTACTTCTGAATTTTGTTTTCGGGCATGCACACACTTGTGCGTCATTTAGAACAGCCACACAATTCATATGCCCCCCATTTCTCATTTAACTACTACCATGCATTCTCAATACTAAAGATGGGCTATATCAGCATTATAGATATAGTATACTATATAAAGTTCATATACTACATTTTTTCTTATATAATCATGCTGCTTTGGAGAATCAACAAGAGATAAGTGTGAAAGTATTCTTGAAGTGTTGCTCTTCAGTTAGCATTCTTTTTGTTCAACTTACTGAATTTAGTTGGGTGTTGAGTGAGCAAGTAACTGTGTAAGTTGCTTGTATTGATTCCTTGTGCTGTAACTCACTTCTTCTATTTAGGATTTCCATGGTCATTCAGGAGAAAAGAAGAACTCGATAGAAATACAGCACCAGCCATTGTTGAGACTTGACCAACTCAGCATCCTTATAGGCCAAACTGGCTGTGCTTGTGCCTTACTGTGCTAATAATGAAATAGTCTAGAGTTAATAGTGGAACTACTTGCCTAGAATGTAGCTAGAATGGCAATTCAGCTACTAATTACTTTGGGCTAAACCAGCTGCAGTTCGAAAAACAGTTGTATTGAAATGCAGGTATACTGTTTCTTTCCAAAGCCAATATAGTTTTACAGGTATCTCCCATACTGATATTTATAGAGGTAGCTTTATATAGCCAAACTTACTCAATACCACACTTGTATTCTTCGTTTCAATAGTTTTCATCATTTCTAAATCGTGCTACTCTTGTGTAAGTCTCTGCATAAAAACTGGTACTTGGTAGCTTAGTGGGCTAGCGTAGGTTTGAACACCTAAGTCCCTGAATGTAGCTGAGCTTACTCTTGTTAATCCCAGTTTATTGGCCACCATAGAACTCCGGTGGCAGTGTGCTGAGCGTCTCGGCATCAGCTGTCCCACCACATACTACAAGAGCCAGAATGGTAACTTTTTCGCCTCCTATTTCACAAGCAGCTCAAGGTACAATTCACAACATGCAAGTCACTCACTTCATTCTGTTGAGACCGGTTACTTCGTAAATAAGGTGCTGCTTCTTAGTTTTCAATAATTGTGCAAGCCTAGAAGAATGAGTGTGATGCCCGATCCAGAATCCATAAAAACTCTTGCCTTGCATGTTCTTCCTAAGACTAATACAGTTGCTAAAGCAGTAGCAGGTATGTACTCAAATGAAGTACAGAGTGTGTTAGACATTTGCTGCTGATAAAGAAAGGTAGATACACTAGAAAAAGGAACGGTTACTCCAGAGGGAGTAGTAGTAATTGTAGAGATTACAGAAGGAGCAGTAGTAGTTATAGAGACTACAGAGAAAACAGCAGCGGGTACTAGTGTACTTGTGTTAGTTGCAGTTTGTGATTATCCGCTAATCTTGCGATAAACATCAGGTTTATGTAAGAGACTGGTGCTGCTACCACATGCCCTACAAATGTTATTGCTAGAGTACTTCTATTGAGTGGAACATAAGTGGTGTTGTTTATCTATATTGTATGTCTTGTCTATGGTAAGTCTACATAATTGTGGATATTGATGAATTGAGTGACCAGAATCACAGCAGTGACAGCGTTCTTGATTCTGTCCTCGAACATGCAAAACTTTCAGTCTACAAGATAGATGTGCAGTTGTTGAAACTTACAATTGAGATTAAGGTTTGGGTGAAATAATAGCTTCTACAGATCAAGAATGGTGTTGGAGAAGTTAGCAAGTCACCAAGAGTTGGTGGTAAATTTGACAAGAAGGTAAATTTACACCACGGATTAGAGAGCACTGTAAATAGGAGAGATTCTACCATAGCAATTCACACTATTGGTGTGGTGAATAAGATGGTTTGAATTATACTGTCATAAGTATCTTGTGTGAACTAAATTGTGATCACTTTTGAACATGGTGTCTGTATACAATCTTATTGCAATCATACTGTTCTTGGAGTGCTTTAACACAATTGCAATAGGAACTACTAGAACTGTGCACTCGGACAATAGCTTTGCTACTTTTTCGGACATTGTATTCTCTAAGCAGTTTATCGTATTCAGATAAAACCAGATTCTCTGCCGAAAAGATCAACCAAACTCATGCTAATCCAGCAAGTCTCCTGAAAAGTGAGGTATAGCACATCTTACACTAGAGGCATTTGACGAGCTTTTGATAGTAGAAGTGGTGTCAGGCTCAAAGTCAATAGAGGCTTTGTCTAACAGCCTTTTAAAGGGATCATTAACTTCATCGGCTAATGACTTAATATCAAGAAAACTAAAATAAGGAGTAGAAGTAAGAAAATTTTATGTTCAACTTTAAGAATTAGCTACATAGGATCTCTGTTAGCTGTGGTATAAAATGAAGAAGTAATAAAAAGAATGCTCATGTCATGCCTGATACGACAACCAGAACACCAAGTTTGATGCTGAATGAACAAGTTTCAAAATCATCCAACATCATTGTGCATAAATATAAATTGATTGTCTTTAACAAATTCATGATTATCCTCACTAGGTGTAGTTATTTTGTCGATAAGATTCTGTAATGCTTCATGTTCATTAACTAAATCATCAATTTTACTCAGCTTACTAGTAATTTCAGCTGATTTAATTTCCCGTAGAGGAGTCTTGGAAAGGGTGTTGAGAAACTTTTCTTGTCAAGTAATTGTACTGCACCGAGATTTCCTTTTCTACTTGAGGATGTCGTAGATTCCCCAGCAGGTATAAACAGCTTGAAGGACCAGACTTCTCGCTCTCAACTCTTTGTGCAGCAGTTCCCAAAATCGCAAATTAACCCTATCGCTGGCACCTACGGCACTTCAATCGATGGAGCCTTGCTGAAAAGCGGGAAATATACCCTCAAGAATTCAAATTCCAAAGAGAGATTGAGAGCTCGAACAACAAAGTATTATGAGACATTAAATGACCAGCACAGTGTCGTAGAACAAGATGTTAACCAGAGAATTAAATATCATTACAGCTAAGTTAAGGTAAAGGGTTAACAACATTTGTTGCATGCAATAACTAAGTTATTGTTCATGTTGTTCCCTGAAGACTTGAGTCTAGAGCTTGCTTTAGTCATCCATGGGAAACCTTGTGGGCATGTCTCAGGAGATGGTCCTTTGTGGAGAGCCTGTGGCCTCGACAACATCTATTACCTTGGCGTAGATGATTTCATAGTTTTTGGACGTGCTAAAAGAAATGGTTATATAAAAGTTCAAAAGAATGAAGAATATGAATATTTGAGATATTGTTTGTGGTGGAAACCAATAAAATGAATAAAAATAAATGAAAATAAATGAACAAAAGAAGTCACTGAGCAACCTCACAATGTCTACTGGTACCCTGACAACCCTGGTGCTGTACTAAAGTGGAGCTCTAATCGAGAAATCTAGGAGAATTGCAGAAGTACGGTAGAGTTGAGGTTGGTCACATACAGTTGGTTGTCCAAAGAGAAACAAAAAAAATGAGGCTTAGATTGGATGAAGAGAAAGAATCAGAATAATTGATGTATCCAGCTTGAAGGATCAAAAATAGATGGTCACGTTGTAAATCCCACAGACATTCTGGACTTTGAATCAGATAATATGGATCACTATACAGAATGACTAGGTGTTAAAAAGTGTATGCTTTGCAAGTTAGTGACAGCTAAACATCTACAAACATCAATGCAGACAGCTAAATTAACATGTGTGCTTTTCCTTCAGGTGTTTTTGCAGCCTGAACACCGATGTTACTACTAGTCCATGTCTACTACCTCAACAATTGATCGCCCAGTTACCACATTAAAGCAAGTCAAATCTCGGACTCCGAAAGCTATTAGAGATACCATCGCAACGAGTTTGAACATCACTTACTAACTATTGAGCTAACTTCTGAAGCTATAGCGTTTGAGTGAGGCAACGCAAAATATGAGAATAAACAATAATTATCTCGAGGCATTCTTCAAATCGCCGTACAGCGGGTATGGTGGTGAAGGGGTAAAACTCTAAATAGAATGCATATAAATACTATGCTTTACAAAATAATCATGTTGCCTTGCAAAATGATAATTATATATTTAATTTGGTTTAATGTTGTTGTTCAAAATAGTGTACATTTGTTGATGTATGCAATAATTACTTAAATAAAGAAATAGTAATGCAAATAAAATTCTTATATTATATAATATTATGGTTTTATAATTTTATGCCTTTGTAAAGAATGGAAAATAATATTCAAATCACCTCACAAATATTATCTGGTGCAAATTATGAACTAGCTGCAATTAGATAATTCTAACTATTCATGTTATTGTTGGTATAATTGTGTTAACTTATGCGAGTAAATAAACTTGTTGTTGAGCATCACTATGACATTCAGAAAGTGTAATAACCTAGTATGTCATGCTTTTTGTTTCTGTAATAATTATAGTTGAACGAAATATTTTAAGTTTGGAAAAACAGTTTGGATTGATAGTCAAAGACACTAAAAATGAAATATTAAATGATGAGCAGAAGATCAGAGAACTTCCTGACCTCATTGAGTATGAACTACCACAGAGATTGAAAGCGTTAAGAAACTTCGTTACTCACACTTCTCTGACAAGAGACAACTTTGATAAATTTTTTAAAGCCTTAGAACGAATGTGGAGTTTCATTGATTATGATTTATTACGAACTATTATATATCAATTTGACATTACTGAATTGATAAATAAAGTGGATGATTACGAAAAAGAAGTTGAAAGATTTTCTGCAGAAACCACTATATATGAGTTTATTCAAGTTTGGAAACCAAGATATAATGAACAAAATATACCAGAAGAACTTCGTGAATGTGTCACGGAGTTATCATGGGACCCAGAGACCAGGTTTATTAAGGACTTGAAAGAGATACAACGCAAATTAAAAGATCCCCTACCACAAGAATTGGCTATGGCAGCTTTTTATATATGCAATGTGAGACCAGGATCAGTGAAAGTGTCCTGGCTGGTTTGGGCAGAATGTGTCCCAGACTTGATGGACAGTTTAAAGCTCCTACTTCAGTCGAAGTCAGAAATCACTTCAGAAATTCATTTATCATTCATGTCATTGGATAATGTTGTTTTATACTCTGCCTACAATGACCAGGTAATAGTGCATGTTGTTAACTATAATAGATTTTTATTGTTGTGAGTAATTCTAGCAAAGCGAAACACTCACTTGTATGTAAAAATTAGAGCCTATAATTTTTAATATAATATATACAAATTTATATATAAAGGTATATATATGTATATACACATAAGTAGGTATATTGTTAGATGAAATTGATGAATTCTATTCTGTTCTACTGTGCATGAGAGATATGCAAAATTAACGATCAGTGAATACTTTGAATTGTCTTCCTCACAGATAACAATAAAAATATTCAATTAAGGATATGATAGCTAATGTTTCTAGTTCCATAACAGAATAATTAGTTTCTGCTCCAGAGTTGTCTCGAATAAAATGACACTGGAAGTTCCCCTTCATCCCTCACAATATTCAGAACTGCATCGATACCATCACCACTAGCGTCTGTATTCACATCTTCTGGCAGAGTTACATGCAAAACAGTAACATCACAACACATTTTTTTAACTCACAGAAATCAGACATCATGTCCTGGGTTCCACTGTACATTGCCTGGTTAGTTTAAGTGGCTGGAGAAGCTTGTCCGACAATTTGGTGTGACCAGGAATAATTTTTCTATAATATTTCATGCTGCCCAAAAAGGATCCGAGTTGTTTCTGAATTCTTTGTTTCAAAAGTTCATCATAGTAGAAGTTCTATGTTTAGAAATGCCATACACCACTTCAACCTATTGGCCCAAAATTCACATTTGTCAAATTTAACAGTGAATCCTGCCTTCCTCAAAGCTACCAACACTTCCTCAAGATGTTTCAAGTGTTCACTCCAGGATTTTGAGTAGACCAAATTATCATCAAAATAATTACAGCATGATTTGCATCATTCTTTAAAACCTTTTGTACTGCCTGCTGGAACACAGCAGGTGCATTTCTAAGCTCGAAAGGCATTCTTCTAAAGTGATACTTGCCATAGTGGCAGACAAAAGTGGTTAGATCACGGCTACCTTCTTCCATCAAAATTTGATAAAATACTTTGGACAAATCCTACTTAGACATAACACTTGAGTTGCTTAGCCGATCAAGTATTTCCTCGAGCAAGGGTATGTAACTCCTAATGTGGGGTGATATCTCATTTAAGGCCCTGAAATCAACACAGAGCCTGACACGGCCATCTGGTTTTGCCACAGGAATTAGAGGACTACACCATTCTGCATAGCTCATGGGGACTTGTCCGTACTTCTCTATTGTAAACTTCTCTGAGAATAGTTATATTTTGTAAGTTCCACTGCATCAGGCCACCTTGAGAACAATACTTACTTGGGTGAGGTACTACTTATACTGCTCCTTGTACTACAGCTAAGGCTACCAACATTGATCGGGGTGTTTTATACCAAACAAAAAAATAGCGATCTGAGTATCTCTCTAGTGGTGAAATTGGAAAGTGTTGTAATTCACTTATGACACTAAGGCAGCTAGAGTCCTCTAACTGACACTGTAGAGCAAGATGTCAAAATACTATGCCTGGTCATGTTTCAGAGTGATATGGCAAAGAGTGTTTACAAACTCAACTAGAGTAATCAAAGCCACCTGGGCAAGACTAAAACCCTATAAATGACAAACAGCAGCGATATGTTAGGTAAATGTTTTGCAGCTGGTATCTTGTACAATGACTATTGTTGCAAAAGTCTATGTCAATAATTTCAGCCTCAAATTGATGAGGAACCTTGAAATGTTGACTCTGTAGCAGCAAAGACGAAGCATTCAAGGCTAGATTTATGGTCCTTAATCTTAATTTCAGCAAGTCAGCTCATCAGTTTGACTTTTCATAGGTGGCTGAGGTCTTCAATTTTGGGGGAGCTAAAAGTAAAAGTGAGATTCAGTGTTAAAATTTTCCTGCACAATGCTAATGTATTTGACCTGTAAGCTATGGGTAATGTGATCTCTGATGCTATAATTACTGCGGGAAGCATTCTGTTACAAGTTTAATGCATCATTGCCCATATTCATACAATTTAGGGAGCTGAGCCCTTTAGTCAAGCTTGGGGGAGAGGCACACAATATACAGGATTACAGCAGTGACAAAATAAAAAATATTAAACTTCTCATAAAGTCAGGCAACCAGCATCACTCAAGATGTTACATACTACATGTATCACATTTAATTGATTTTTCAAAAGCCCTGATGGCATCAACATTTTACTCCTGCACATACAGAAGTCAATACATTACAAGTGTGATTTTGAAAGGTATATTTACATTGTTGCCTATTTTTGTTGTGTGTGTATGTGTTTTTGCCTCTACCTCTTCTCCTATTACTAATATAAAATGATTATATTCTCTAGATATTAACTGGTATTATTGACAAAGAAATCAAATTTGTGGAGGAATTATTGGGGGGGAAACATGTAGATCCTAATTATATTCATCATAAATATAAGGTATGTATATGATATTAAATATAATTGCCTTATCATTAACTATGAATTCATGCAGGCTATACCTGATGCATCAAATTTAGTAATTGCATGTCTTAATGGAAATGTACAAATAGTAAAACTATTAATACTGCATGGCGCTGATGTTAATTTACAATCAAAACATGGAGCATCACCATTGTTTATTGCCAGTCAGAATGGACATACCAAGATAGTGAGAGAACTCATAGAAAAAGGTGCTCAGATAGATCTTCAAGACAAGGATGGAGCATCACCATTGTATATTGCCAGTCAGAAGGGACATACTGAAACAGTGAGAGAACTCATAGCAAAAGGTGCTCAGATAAATCTTCAAGACGAGGATGGAGTATCACCATTGTATGTTGCCAGTCTGAATGGACATACTGAAACAGTGAGAGAACTCATAGCAAAAGGTGCTCAGATAGACCTTCAAGACAAGAATGGCTTATCACCATTGTTGGCTGCTAGTTATAATGGACATACTGAAACAGTGAGAGAACTCATAGCAAAAGGTGCTCAGATAGATCTGCAAGACATAGATGGATTATCACCATTGTATATTGCCAGTTACAATGGACATACTGAAACAGTGAGAGAACTCATAGCAAAAGGTGCTCTGATAGATCTGCCAGACATCGATGGAGAATCACCATTGTATACTGCCAGTGAGAATGGACATACTGAAACAGTGAGAGAACTCATAGCAAAAGGTGCTCAGATAAATCTTCAAGACGAGGATGGAGTATCACCATTGTATATTGCTAGTTATAATGGACATACTGAAACAGTGAGAGAACTCATAGCAAAAGGTGCTCAGATAGACCTTCAAGACAAGAATGGCTTATCACCATTGTTGGCTGCTAGTTATAATGAACATACTGAAACAGTGAGAGAACTCATAGCAAAAGGTGCTCAGATAAATCTTCAAGACGAGGATGGAGTATCACCATTGTATACTGCTAGTTATAATGGACATACTGAAACAGTGAGAGAACTCATAGCAAAAGGTGCTCTGATAGATCTGCCAGACATCGATGGAGAATCACCATTGTATACTGCCAGTGAGAATGGACATACTGAAACAGTGAGAGAAC
>WLWI01000566.1_pt1 | contig 33686 bp, 2 predicted proteins | sample 6701501 | NCBI WGS metagenome assembly WLWI01 (sample SAMN12718690, study PRJNA515312) | sponge metagenome | isolation source: marine sponge | host: Mycale hentscheli | place: New Zealand: South Island, Marlborough, Capsize Point | collected 2014-11-01 | reverse complement strand
CAATCAACTTATCGTTAAAAGCCATGATCATCAGCGAATCGAGACCAAACTCATCCAGGCTCCGTTGAGTACTGATTTTATCAAGCGGCAGTCGGCTCACTTCAGACATGGAAGTCTTCAAATACTGCTCAATCGTCTCCCGTGTTTCACCCACGGCTTTGGGCGCCATGGTCGTGATTCGCGGCGACATAGAAGGAGCCTGGGTATAGGTGATCTGTTCATCCTCAGTTGATATCTTTCCTATTTTTTCCGCTTTACTATACAAACCCTGGATATTGACCGGCGATGGACGAGGAACAGACGCTTGGAGGACAGGCGATGATACAACCAGCTCCTTCGTTACAAAATTCCTGATTTTCGTATCATCACCAGCCAGAAACAAGCAATGTTGGGCGGAGGATTGTAAGACAGTCTCCCAAGCCGCGATTCCCAATTCACTAGTCATGCCGATTATGCCCATGCCAGAGGTCATCGCATCCCGCTTTTGCATGGAAAGCTGCATACCTCCTGCCTCCCATAACGCCCAGTTCACACTAAACGTACGACTGCCAGCAATACCTCCTTGCATCGCAATCGCATCAAGGACACTGTTTGCATAGGCATAATCAGCCTGTCCAACATTACCGATGGCTGCACTTGCTGAGGAAAAGAATGTGACGAAATCAACGTTTTCATCTCTTAATGCCTGTTCTAGCAACAGGGTGCCCTGAACTTTTGCAGCCAAAACTTCCTGACTTTCCATGCGAGTTTTCCGTAAAAGGAAAGCATCTCGGTTGCTACCTGCAAAATGAAAAATGCCGGTGATGCCGCACACATTGCTTTTTGCCTGTTCAATAACCTGATTGATTTGTTGTGAATCAGCAATATCCGCTTGAACGTAGCTAACCTCACACCAGCGTGATTGCATGGTTTGGATTTTTTGTACTTTTTCAGATGTTAACGGGTTGCGACCTGTGAGTACTACATGAATTTTAATGGATTGTGCTTCAGCTAACTGGTGGAGATACTGGCAGAACACCATTCCCAATCCACCAGCACCTCCTAATAACAAATAGGTACCATTGGCTTTCAATGCCACCGCCTCAGAAGGGTGATCATTCCATCCACGGCTCTCTTCCCAAGTTTTAACGCTGCGTCTTAGTTCACCATCGGTAGTTTTCTCATAGCGCACTTCTACTTCTTTGGGAACTATTTGTTGAAACTCCATCCCAGCTACTTCAGCTAACAAACCGTCTTGTGGTATTTCGAGCGTCTGACAGAAGAACCTAGGATTCTCGCGATTTAGCGTTCTAGCAAAACCACCGATGGCTTGATTAAGCGCATAGTCACGTGTATTGGTTGGGCTAAAGGCATGAAGTAAATGGATTCTTTCAGGACACCCCGTTTGTTGCATCAGTGTCTGAGCAATAAACAAGATGGAATAAAACCCTTGATCTAAATGTGCGGTTAATGTCTCTAATGCGAATGCATGTGCTGGCCAAGCATGCAAAATCTGCTCTGGTAACAAGTCACGCTGAGCTAGTAATTCAACCAGTTGTTGATAATCAGCTAACTGCCCCGGCCGCAACTGCACGACTAAAGTAGCCTGTCGTGTCGTCGCAGAGTCAATCAATGCAAACTCAGAACCAGCTACTACCAATATGACGGGACGACCTTGGGCGAAAGATAAGTCATACTCGACCGCACCGAAAACCAATAAAGGTTTTCCCGTTGACTGGGTAGACGATATTGGCAATGCAGTAGACAGCCAGACAGGCTGCCACCATGTCTTACTAACCGATCGCTCGGTAAGACTTCCTGCTATTGGGGAACGAGGGGGTAAGGTAGGCATTGGTGTGGATGTTGCGGTCGCCAACTGTTCTGGTTTTCTACGGGAGGCCGCTGGAGGCTGCTCGGGAAACCAAAATCTTGAGCGATCAAAAGGATAACAAGGGACCGGCACACGGTAACGTGTATCGGAGCTATACATAACCTCCCAATTTATATCTTCACCACGATGGTAAGTATCACCTAGCGTTGAAAGTGCTTCCAACGCCTCTGCAAATGGGAGACTGGTCGTACTTAGCTGCGCCATCAAGTGTTTCAAATGTGTCGGCCCTACTTCTGCCGTGGTAGACACACCAGCGTCGATTTGAGTACCGCCTTGTTGCAACAAGCTAAGCAATTGCTCACGATTACGAACAACCCATCGAGCTCTGTGTTTGAAATGCTCACGTCCGACGTGCAATGAATAGGCGATATTTTCCAGTGAATATTTCTGACCTCGGCCTTCTAAATAGACAATCAGGTCCCGTATTTTCTGCTGGAGATACAATGCTGTCTTTGCTGATAAGCAGATTAATACCGGCATGTCTGCTTCCATTGGTTGAGAACTCAACTGAACCGGAGGCTCTTCCAACACCAAATGGGCATTCGTGCCACTCAGACCAAACCCACTAATAGCCGCTCTTCTGGGAGATTCTTGAGTACTTTCCCAATTATGTAACTCGGTATTAATCAAAAACGGACTACTAGTAAAATCAATATGCTCATTAACCTCAGAAAAGTTTAATAACGGAGGAATTTTCTCATGGGAAAAAGACTGTATAACCTTAATGACACTGGCAACACCTGCTGCTAACGAAGCATGGCCGATATTAGTTTTAACTGAACCAATATGACAAAATTGTTTTTTGTCAGTGTATTTTCCAAATGCCTTAGTTAATGCGGCGACTTCAACTGGGTCACCGAGTTTAGTACCTGTGCCATGCGCTTCGACATAGCTAATTGTTTCAGGATTAATACCCGCTTCGTTATAAACAGCTATTTCCAATTCCGACTGTGAGAGTGAACTAGGCGCGGTAATGCCATTAGTTTTGCCATCCTGATTAACCCCGGATGCCTTCACCACCGCATGAATATGATCATTATCACGCAAGGCTGCATCCAACCGTTTCAGGACGACTACCCCAGCACCTTCGCCAAACACAAAACCATCGGCATTTTGATCGAACGCTTTACATTTACCATCTGGTGCAAGCATTTGGGCTTTTTGTGCTAACGTGTGAAAATGTGGCGTTGTATAGAGGAAAACCCCTCCTGCCAGTGCCATATCACATTCTCCTGCAAGGATGCTTTGACGGGCAGTATGCATTGCGACTAATGACGCTGAACACGCAGTATCAATGGAAATACTTGGGCCTTTGAGGTTAAGAAAATAGGAAATTCGCGCCGGAACCACCGCTGGAGAATTACCCCAAAAGGTCTGCGCCTCACCAGTATAGCCTTGCTCCCTCATATTCATCAGGTAGTCACTCATCCCAACACCCGCAAAAACGCCACATTTCAGTTCCTTCAAAAGCTTGGGCGGATAGCCCGCATCCTCCAAAGCTGTGTAAGCCTCTTCCAGAAAAATGCGCTGCTGAGGATCAGCTTGCTCTGACTCCGAACCTGACCAGTTGAAGAACAACGGATCGAACTGATCAATACCCTGCAAAAAACCAGCCTGATAGTTGGCAGCGACACTCTCTTCAGGCCATCGATCGGAGGGCGGGTTGTCTATACTGCAGACTCCAGCCGCCAAATTATCCCAGAACTCATGCGCATCTTTAGCTCCAGCAAACCGTCCTGACATACCAATGATGGCCAAATCACTAGACACCGTTTGCGTTTCACCATTACTTGGTGCTATTTCCACTTTTGAGGTGCTAGCTGAGTCAGTAGACACCGCTGGTGTGATACATGATTCATCTGGCAACTTGCCAGAAGGCGTTAATGGACTCTCTTGCTCCTGAACAAACTCTTGCCCAATCGTGTGTAACAACTGCTCCTGATAACTATCATAGATAAAAACCGATAACTCACGGACACTCGGATAGTCAAACAGAGCGGTAACTCGAACATCAATCGCCAAGCGTTCATTAATTCGATTTAGAAAATCAATACCAGAAATGGAATCTAGGCCATAATCAGAAAACTGCTTTTCTAACAATAGATCGTCATCCTGCAATCCCAAAATAAAGGAAATAGCCGACATGACTTCTTGTTGAACTTGTCGCTTAATGTTGTCCAATGATGCGATTTCAGAGTTAGCCAAGACGAGTGGCGCTGCTACGATATTAGGTGTTGTTGTCTTTTGCTGTCGAGAAGAATCAACCGTCGCAGGAATATCAGCAACCGTGTATGTATCGGTTTTACCCGGGTTAACAGCATGATGTTTAGCAATGAGGATATGCTGCCCCGGCCCTTTTCTATCACCTTCCAACCCTTGGGGTGGTGCTACCATGAATTCTTTACTCTGAAGGAATTCAACCCATTTCTCAGCATCCAGCAGTGGCGAATTTTCCAGTCGTAGGTCGTCCTCAAACAACCACCATCCATCCAACAAGCCATAAGTCATGGTCGCAAACGGTTGTACATCAGTTGCCTCGTTAAGAAACAAATAGCCCTCTTGTTTCATCAACGCCTTAACATGATCCATTGTTTTGTCGAGATCACGGGTAGCATGAATAACATTGGCTGCAACAACAATGTCGAATGTCTGACGATAGGTACAATCACTGGGTATAATCTTTTCAATATCTAACATTTCAAAACGTGCAAATGGATGATCAACTCCATACGTTCTTCGCCCATACTGAACGAAGCCAGAAGAAATATCGGTATAAAGATAACTGATATGTTCCCCAAAGCCATGTTGCTTCAGTGCCTTCAACAATAAGGCCGAAGTTCCTCCCGTACCGGCACCAATTTCCAAAATGTTCAGTGTTGTAGGTGTCACAGTGTCTGCAATCTTTTGGCGAATATGCTCAATCACATTATTCACTAAGATTTGGTTATAAAAATCAGCAGTTGCATTCTCTTTATAGATACCTTTAACCAGATCAAAAGAAGATCCTGGAAACATCACTTCCGTGGCATTTAGTTTGCCTTGCAAGACCTCGGGGCAATTTTGCACACAGACAGCCAACAAATTGACAAAGGCTTTAATTCGGGGATATTTATCAGCCAGATTCTGTGTTTCTTTAGCCACTTGATCGAAAGGCAATTGCCAAGCCTGCGGATTATCGTCGATACGAACATAATCAGTGCCTTGTCGGCGAACATGCCCTGCTTCCAGTAGGATGCTCATAAAGGCATCTAACAAGCAAGCGTACTTAGACTCCAATTGCAGCAAGTTAGACAACTCAGTTAATGAATAATGCGCACCCACTGTGGTGAAAGCCCCCATACTTTGCAAAGTACTGGACAACAAAACTGCGCACAGTGGTGACAGTGTGGCGTAAGCTTCCTGAAAAGCTCGCAACTCAGAAGATTGATCAGGAAAACCGGTAGGGCTAAAGTTAAATACAGATGGCTTCTGTGTATCTTCAACAACTACCATGTGATCGACGGCAGAGGTGACCGGAGCCAACCAATAACGTTGACCGTTAAATGGATAGGTTGGTAGTGGTACTTTGCGAAACACTGCAGCTGAACCGGGGTCGTTTTGATAAATTCTTTGCCATTCCAGCGGATAGCCTTGCTGATAAAGATCAGCAAGGCTCAGCAACGTTTCACGATACCCTGAACTCGGTAGTAGGTGCCCCGTCTTATCATTAATTCCTAGCAACAATTGTTGCCCAAAATATTGCAATGCAGTGCTATGATCTTGTTTAGGCTTAACTTTAAATAGGTAGGATTCAGGCTGTTGCATTACCTCTTTCAATACAGTGACCAATTCCTGCCAATCTTCAACCACCAATGCAATACGGTAATCGAAATGCGTTCGTCCCAACAGTAAAGTGGCTGCAACATCATTAATTTGGTAGCTACCATCACCTTGTTCCAGCCACTCAGCTAGTAACTGAACACTATCACTTAGATCAACAACGGTTTTTGCTGATAAGGGAATCAGATAAGGAGCCGTGTTTGCGACATTTGTAGTACCAGTAAAAGCGGGAGCTTCTTCGACAACACAGTGTGCATTGGTGCCGCTAAAGCCAAACGAATTAATGGCAGCCTGACGAGGTACGCCCATGGGGCTTTCCCACACCTGCAAAGCCGTATTGACATAAAAGGCAGTTTTTTCCAATTGAAAATGCTGGTTTTCTTTTTCAAAATGCAAAGAAGCCGGTATCTGTTTGTGTTGCAAAGACAGCAGTACCTTAATGAGTCCGACGACGCCCGCCGCTGCTAAAGTATGCCCAATATTCGTTTTTACCGAGCCAATTGCGCAGAACTGCTGGCTTGAAGTCTGTCCCCGGAAGGTATCATCCAGTGCGTCAACCTCAATCGGATCTCCCAAGCTTGTACCTGTTCCATGCGCTTCGACATAACTGATTCGTTCTGGGTTTATGCCGAAACGCTGGTAAGTTTCAGTTTGCAAGGCAAATTGTGATGGTGAGCTGGAAGCAGTAATCCCATTTGTTTTGCCGTCTTGGTTAATACCGTGCGCTTGGATTACGCCAAGAACATGATCACCATCGAGCAGAGCCTGATCTAATGATTTAAGTAGCACAACCCCAACAGCTTCTGCTGGCACAAAACCGTTAGCGCTGTCATCGAAAGTTTTACAGCGCCCTTCAGGCGATAGCATCCCCGATTTACTAAGAACACGATGACTTTCGTCAGTACATAAGATCGAAACACCACCCGCCAAAGCCATATCACAGGTACCGCTACGGATACTCTCACAGGCTAAATGCACCGCCACCAATGAAGAAGAACACGCTGTATCAATCGATAAACTGGGGCCTTTTAGATCAAGAAAATAAGCAATACGTGCGGACAATATCGCCGCACTATTCCCGATACCCTGATACCCATTTAGCTCAAGTTCATCAAAAGCTTGAAGATAATCACTCTCTTGGCAGCCGGCAAATACACCACAGCGACTGCCTTTAACTGCATCGCTAGAATAGCCCGCGTGTTCAAATGTTCGCCATGCCTCCTGTATGAAAAGCCGCTGTTGCGGATTCATCCACTCCGCTTCCTTAGGAGAGATATTAAAAAATAGTGGATCAAAACTGTCGATATCATCAACAAAACCACCCCAAAATTGTTCGCCATTCCAGCGATGGGCGGGTGTTTTTTGAATACTATCTTTACCTGCCGCTAGATTCTCCCAAAATTCGCCAGTATCAGCAGCCTGAGGAAACCGACCCGACATGCCGATTACCGCAATTCTGGCATTTTTATTGGTAGCAGCTGTGGTGGAAGGCGTAGCGCTGACCTCAATGGAAGTTGCCGCGGGCGTGTTGTGTGTCACGTTGGAGTCCATCGGCTTTGTTACTGTTTCTTGAGCAATACCTGCAGTACTCGGTAGTTGCTGAATATGATGACTAAGGGCTGTTATGTCTGGAAAATTGAATAGCTCGGTACTGCGTAGCTGCACACCCAATGCATCATTTATTGCTTTCACAATTTTTAGTGACGTAAAAGAATCTACACCATAATTGACATATGGCTCACTGACGCGAATCTCGTTAACATCAATCATCAATACACGAGCAAATACTTCTGATACTTGGCTTAGAGTCGGAGTGGAAGATATGGAAGCATAGGAATGAGCTGGGGCATTGGGAGTCAATACAGAAATCTTTTCCGAAGCATCCACAGTATCGTTAGATGATCGCGCTGCGACATCTCCATGTGCAGGAGCAGTTCTCTCTTTTAGAGAAGCAACCACAACATTGTAACCGCTATCCTTACTATCTGGACCAATGTTACCAAACACATCCACAGTAGCAAAACCTTGCTGCTGCAGCAGGTCCGTCCACATTGCTGAATTCAATAAAGGACCGCCAGGCAAACGTTGGGCATCATCCTCAAACGCCCACCAGCCTTTTAGCAAACCGAAGGTCAGCGAAATATGATCTGATGCATCGGTCACTTCATTAAGAATCAAACGGCCTGTCGGTTTCAACAATCGCTGTGTATTTCCCAAAGTACGCTGCATATTGACAGTCGCATGCAGCACATTACTGGCGACAATCAGGTCAAAACTATGTTCAGAGAAGCCTTGTTCCGACAGATCTTTTTCGATATCTAATACCTGAAATGCCAGAAATGGAAAATCAGCCTCAAAGGTACGCTGTCCAAATTGCGTAAACCCAGGCGAAATGTCGCTATAAACATAATGCAAGTGTTCAGCAGAACCTCTGATCGACCTCAGAATACCGGCGGTAATACCACCGGTTCCGGCTCCAATCTCTAGAATACGAATCTTCTCCCTGGCATTGGCGGGCAGCTTCTGGCTCATCTCATGAACAGCTGTCAATACATGCCAACTGACCTGCTTATTAAAATAATCGATAATCGGATTCCCTTTATAGAAGCCCTCAACTCGTTGCATAGAAGCGTCCGGGAATAAGATCTGTGTAGCAGGCATTTCATCTCGCAACACCGCACGCAGATTCTGCAAACAATCCCATGTCAAACTCACCTGTGTTTCCAACTCAGGAAAATCGCGTATCAGTTGATGAACTTGTTCTTCCAATTGTTCTGTACTGGCGCTGACCACCCGTACTACACGATAGTTATTACCAACTGCTTCTAAGACATTGGCCCTGACCAGGATATTCAGCAAGACTTTGAACAAACGTCGATGCTGTTGTGCAATGCCCAATGCATTTTCTAGCTGCTTGGGGTCAAGTATTTCATCTAGCGTTTGGCACGCTCCCCAAGACTGGAAACCGCTAAATAGCCCTTCGCGGGCCAATACTTCCAGACGTTGAAAAGCGGTTGAGTATTGTAACCAAGCAACAGGATTGGCTTGTGGTTCTGCTAGCGGGAAAGACTTAACCTCCCTTTCAACACTAGAAGTCATAAAATCAAAACAGTATCCAGGTAACGGAATTCGACTCCCTCTTGATGGCAATTCACCAGACCAAATCTGCGTAAGCCACTGTGAACGTGAAGCGCCCTTTATCCAGCGCTCTGCAATATCGCGCCATGACTGATTTTGGTAGAGCATTGGAGAGATTTGTTCACGGCTAAAGCGATGATCCGTATTAGTATCAACGGAACCTCTCAACAGCCCAGTAACCGATGTAACTCCAGCAAGATATTGCTTTAAACAGGCAACGAGTTCTTCTACAGAGGCCACAATCATGGCCACGCGACAAGGCATGTCTTCACGGCCCACTTGCAACGTGTGAGCGACATCAGCTAAACGAAGTTGTTGAATGCCAAAATATTGATATTCATCATTCACCAGATAGCGCAATAGTTTCGCCAAGTAGTCATCTAACTGTTTCTGACTTTTTGAAGAGAAAAGTAGTAATTCGTCATTTGACAGAGTGTTAGCCACGTTACCTGCCATTGAGGCTTCACAAGTATTATCGTGTTCTTCAACAACAAAGTGAGCACTCAAACCACCGTAGCCAAAATTGTGTACACCTGCACGCCGTGGGATGTGGATATGTTCTTCGCCCATTTTACGAAGCCATAAACGTTGCTGACCGACCACTTCGAAAGGAGGAGCTTCTGCTGCTTGATCCCAATTTAGTTCGCTAAAATTAAGCACCGGTGGGATAAGTCCATTTTTCATCGACAGACAAACTTTGATTAATGCCGTAATACCAGAAGCTGATTCCACATGACCGATATTTCCTTTGATACTACCAACCCCCAATTTCAGGTTCTTTTCACTGTTAGAGGCGAATACTTCAGCATAGGCTTTAAGCTCCGCCTTATCTGACAAGGTCGTACCAGTGCCCTGCCCCTCGATATAATCAATATCGTCTGGTTTGAGCCCTGCATCCTTCAACGCTGAGCGAATAACTTTCACATGGGCAGCCGGATCAGGAGCGGTTAAAAATAGCGTCTTTCCCCCTTGGTTAACTGAACAGCTTTTGATAACGCCATAGATGTAATCACCATCTTTCTCAGCCTGATTGGCCGGTTTTAACATCACGGTGGCCACGCCTTCACCAATCAGATAACCGTCCGAGTCCTTATCAAAAGAACGCACCCGAGGCTTATTCGTCAACAAGCCCATCTTACGGTTAGCAATATGTGAAAAAGAGTCTTGTACAACAGTGACTCCACCGACTAACGCATATCGAATTTCACCGCGACGTAGAGCGTGATAAGCTAAATGTAAGGCGCTAGAAGATGCTGAACAAGCGGTATCAACGGATAAGCTATTCCCTTTCCAATCGAAAAAATACGACACCCTATTTGCCAGCATTGAGTGAGTGTTGCCAATATTGGTATAGGGGCCGAAATCCTCACCTGCTTTCATCAAATTAAACAGATTCTCATTACGCTGAACACCGAGAAATACCCCAACATCTTCACCGCGAAGCTGATCAATCGAATATCCAGCATTTTCTAAGGTTTCCCAAGTTGACTGTAAAACTAGCTTTTGTTGGGGATCCATTTGGGATGCTTCTAGGGGAGATATCCCGAAAAACAGAGGATCGAAACGTTCCAAGTCCTTAATAAACCCGCCATAACAGCAGTCTGTTAAATTGTCTTCAGACTCAGGGTCTCCGTAGATAGCCTCCCAGTCCCAACGGTCGTTAGGAATCTTAGTGAGTGCATTTTTCTCGCGGTAAAGATTTTCCCATAGCTCAATGATGTTGTCAGCGCCCGGGAATTGGCCTGCAACCCCAATAATGGCGATATCATCAGCTCCCTCAACCGGTTCGCTTTGTTTTGATGTCATAGCAACATCATGTGTCTGTATCGGCGGCGACTCCGAATGCTCTGTAAGTTCAGAAAACTCGAAATCATCTAGGAGTGAAGATCCAGATACCGCTTCTCCGTCAAAACTACTCGCGGTGCTTTGCACCTTAGGTGTCTCATCCAGTATTATTTTTGCCGGCACGGTTACGTCTGTGGGCGCTTCTGCTGCCACTTCAAACAAACCCGCTAACTCGTCAGCATAGCGGTTACATAAGTGCTTATGCAGTGCTGCTATCGAGGTGTGCTCTAAAAAGGTCGAAGCATCCAGACGGATGAAATCAAACCGTTCATTTAGCTGATTAGCCAATTGGGTTAGTGTGATGGAATCAAAGCCATAGTGGCTTAGGCTCTCATTGGCATGCACACGATGCTGATCGATTCCGAGTACTTTGCTAACAGCCGCTATCAAAGCTTGTTCTAAGTGAGTCAATACTTGTTCTGTGTTGCTCATACCATCGCTCCCTTCATCACTGTTTTAGAGGTGGCTCCCGCCTGCTTTTTTCCAGAACTCATCAAGGCAAGAGCCTGATTCTGTTCATGCTTTGAAATTTGATTCAGATGCACCATCGTCTCCAAGTTCCGCTCACCTAATCGGGCTAGTAGCTGATGCTTCACTGCTTCTATCCGAGGATCATTTTGGTTGATATACAGTTTTTGTTTGATCATTTCGAGGAACGCTTCGGCACCGGACCAACTATTTGAACCAACCAAACGATAAGTTGCGGGAATAGCTGGCAGATTGATCAACTTCCAATAGAGTTTCCAATTTGTCACAGGGTTAGGAAAAGCACCTACTTGCTCCGCCAGCCACATGTTTTGTTGCGAAGAATCAATAGAGGGAAACAACCCTCCACGCCGATTCTCCTTGACATAATCGCTGTGAATCGATTTTCGCATTGTGGCCCCGTCAGGTAGGGAACAGGTACCAGATAAAACTTTCGAAAACCAACGAGCTTCTAGCTCAAGGGTTGGAATTACGCTCAAAGAAGCATGTTTGCGTCCTATAAAACACAGTGTAGGATGGTCTGGGTGAAACTGATGTTTGTACAACTCATCGCACTGAATTGAGTTAGGTAAAAATGGCAAGCTCATCTCGTTATAGCCAGTGCAGTCGACAATGATGTCGATGTGCGCGAGGCTACCATCTGTAAACTCACACTGATTACCTGATAGATTACGTAGCTCTGGTTTTAACTGAATCTTGCCATCGCTAACAGCCTGAGGAAAATCACAACTCACCAATAACACACTCTCCTTAACCGGAAAACTCGGTAGCAGGTCGCCTTTTTCCATAGCTTCCATATACTGGGGAATGGAAGCCCGCCATTCTTGTAAGATATCGGGAACTTTTTGTTTATCAATAATTGATCTCTTAACAGACGTTATTGAGCCATCGTTTGTGGTGAAACCAAACATACGAGGAATGATCATTTTCTTTGAACGCATGCTAATCATGACCTGATCCGCTTCTTTAGTGGCATCCACGGCAACATCCATACCACTAACACCATTACCGACGACCAGCACCCGTTTACCACGGAACATCTCTGGAGAGTGATAATTACTGGAGTGTAAATACTCCCCCTGAAACGACTCCATCCCTGGACAGGACAGGGTTTTGGGCTGCCAAAAACCACCCGTACAAATACTGACCGCATCAAACAGTTGGGTTTGTCTGCTGCCATCACTTTTGCGCAAAACCAGCAACCATTTCTCCCCTTCTTTTGTCAAACTTTCCAACACAGTCTCAAGCTTGATGTGTGGCCTTAAACCAAAGTGGTCTGCATAGTCGTTAAGATATTGATTTAGAGCCGTCACTCCAGGAAATACCGGCATTGATTCCGGCGGTGGGAAATCAGAAAACAGTGACGTCAGCTTGGAGGTTTGCAACCGCGTCGACTGATATGGCCCCCCCTGATGATCATCACGAAAACACCATATACCGCCCACTCGATCTGTTTTCTCAAACAAAACCGGCAAATGTCCATCATCCAGCAAGCACTTAGCAGCAGCCAGCCCTGCAGGGCCACCACCAATAACCGCAACTGACTTAGCGTTTGTGCCTGATGAGATGACAGTATGCTTAGGCGCTGCATTCGAATCAGGCGATGCAATCACCGCTGTTGCTGGCCTGCCTTTCAACCAATGGCTTTGTTTCTCGAAGGGATAGGTCGGTAAAGCCAAGCGACGTAACGGCACTTCACCTACCGGGAGTTGTGACCAATCGATTTTACTACCTGACACCCATGCTTGAGCCATGGCTCTTTGCTGCTCAACCCCTGAAACCCCCTGTTTGCTAGCAGACATGGTCGCAGCATCACTTTGCGCGCGTCCATAAAATACACTATCAATAGCAATGGAATGCTGAGACGCTTGTAACCATTGCTCAAGTTTCATTAACAGGTCATCTTGATTGGAGAAAACAATGGCTAAGCGTTCTGGCATGGCCTCACGGCCTTGCTGCAAAGTATAGGCCACATCGCGCATGTTCAGTGTCTGCTCACTCAAGAAACGTACCTGTCGTCTGGCGTATGCTCGGAGCTGTTCAGGCTCCTTTGCCGATAAGGGAAAGATCTGTCCGACAGTCTCAAAAGGGTTTGATGACTGAGTCGTAGCGCGAGCAGCTTCAGGATCCTGATACTCTTCAATAATCAAATGATGGTTAGTGCCACCGGCACCAAACGAACTCAAACCAGCTCGCCTTGGATAGGTACGACCATTGAGCGATACTGGATGCCACTCAGACAGGCCCTGCTGGACATAGAAAGGCGATTCTGTAAACGCAATATGGGGATTCAAACGACTAGCATGTAATGATGGTACCAACATCTTATGCTTCATTTGTAACAGCACTTTGGTTAATCCAGCCATCCCAGCAGCAGATTCCAGATGACCAACGTTTGATTTAACGGAACCCAATGCACAGTACTGGCGCTGATGAACGCCTAGCTCTTGGTAGGCCTGCGTCAACGCGGTAACTTCAATGGGATCTCCTAAGGACGTCCCGGTACCATGGGCTTCAACGTAGTTAATCGTTGCCGGATCAATGTTCCCTTGCCGTAATGCTTTAGTGATCACTTTGGCTTGGGCATTCGGATTCGGGACGGTATAGCCGCTCGTTTTTCCGCCGGAATTCATTGCGGATGCCTTAATCACGCCATAGATATGGTCGCCATCACGTACCGCCGATGCTAGTGGTTTCAATAGAACGGTTCCAACACCTTCACCGTCAACAAAACCATCCGCATCTGCACCAAAACTTTTACATTGATTACCTGGTGTAATCATGGTGGCAGCCGACAGGCGTAGATAATGTTTTGGATGAAGAATTAGATTCACACCACCAGCGATCGCCACGTCGCATTCACCCCGCAAAAAGCTTTCGTAAGCAAGATGAATCGCGGTTAACGAACTGGAACAAGCCGTATTAACTGCGAGGCTCGGACCATCAAGATCCAGCAAATAGGAAAGTCGATTAGCCAATGACCAAGAAGAAGAGTGTCCTGCCTCTGGGTTATCCGGCGACCATAACTCCCCTGCCAAGGCTTCATAATCCGCATGCATCACACCCACAAAGACACCCACTTGCTGAGCATTATTGGACAGTGCCTCCCGCGTATAACCCGCATCCTCCAATACCGTCCAAGCACTTTCAATAAATAGACGTTCTTGAGGATCCATGAGTCGGGCTTCATTCGGTGGGATGGAAAAAAACAAAGCATCAAATTTGTCAACATCATCGATAAACCCACCATACTTACTATAAATACGTCCAACTTGATGTTTGTTAGATGAGTGATAACGAGTCCAATCCCAACGATCACCGGGTATTTCACTGATACAATTTTCACCAGCTTTAAGGTTTTGCCAGAACTCCGTCGTATTCACAGACATCGGATAACGTCCATCAATGCCTATAATTGCAATGTCAGAATCAGCAGGAGGCGCCATTGAACTTAACGACTCGCGACCAAAAAGGGTCTCTGGTTGACGATGCGTTAGTGGAGCCGTAACGAAATCAGCCCCCGATGCTGCTACTGGTGTCTGTAAACTATCCGACTGACTAGCAGAAAACGACGATTGCTCAGCAATTGGTGTTGAAGAAGATAGTGGTGTAACGGCAGATGCTTCTTCTTGCATGGCAGCAATACTTGGCAAGGTTTCTAGTGCTTCGCGATGCTCCGAAATCAGGTACTCAGCCAAGCTACTAGTGGTATTATGTTGATACAAAGTCACGACAGGTAACTTCCCCAAGTGGCTTTCGAAAGCCCGGAGTACGCTGGTAATAATCAGCGAATCCATGCCATACACATCAAACGTCGCTTCGGGATCAATACTGTCTTCGTTAATCTTTAATGTTTCAGCAAAGACAGTTTTAATAAAGTCTTGCACTTTTTGCTCGATAGCGATCCCTGCATCAATTGGTACACTCAGCGGCGTTGTTGAGGCCACGGGCGAATGAGGTGGACTCTCTATTAGCTCCAAATGGCCTGTTAACTCTGACCCACGCTCGGGCGATGCCTCACCATACAATTCCACGCCTAGTTCCTCTAGGTGTGCCCGACTGACTTTCATCGGTACGACCTGGCTAAACGAACTCGCCATGACTCGCTCAATCGCTTCCATACCCTCGGCTGGATCGATAGAGTAAACGCCCCGAGCCGCCAGTTGTTGACGATAATCTTCGCTTGAGACCACACCCACAGTTCCCCAATAACCCCAGTTAAGAATTTTTACCGGATAGGGAAGCTCACGCTCAAGGTAGCGGGCAAACGCATCTTTAAAAGTACAAGCCGCCGCATAATTACTTTGCCCCGCATAACAGGTAAACGATTCACCGGAAGAAAAGAACAGCAGAAAATCAAGCGCTTCTTGAGAAACAGCTTGCTGCAGATTGACACTACCCTGAACCTTTGGGGCCAAGGCTTTAAGGAAGACAGATTCCTCCATATTGGCTAGCGATTTATCATGCAATCCTAGGGCTGAATGGATCACACCATGAATACAACCGAAGTGTTGCTTGCCTCGAATAACCGCTTGGCGTATGGCGGTCATGTCATTAACATCTGCCTGTTCATAAATTACCTGCCCGCCCTTGGCTTCGACAGTTTTAATTTTTTCCTGCAGTGTAGGATTAAGTGGGCTGCGACCTATCCAGATCAGGCGAGCCTGTACTTTTTCAGCGAGGTAGCAGCTAAAGGTAAAACCAAGGCCTCCTGCTCCCCCTAAAATCATGTAAACACCCTGATGGCGGAAAATAGTCTGTGGTGCAGGCGGAATACTTATTGATTCAAGTGTCAAGACACTGCGTACACCTTGTCGGAATGCGACTTCCTGTCCTTTGTGTTCAAAAGGTTCCGATTGAATTTGATTGACTAATTGTGGCATGGCATCTGCCCTGTGGAAATCCACACAATTAATCTTTAGCTGGGGATATTCTTTGATCGCAGTTCTGGCTAGGCCAAAGACTCCCGACCCTAGAGGGTTAATGGTTTCCTGAGCGTCAACCGCTTGCGCGCCCTCTGTTAGAATGCATAATTCAATACCGTTATATATCCACTGGAGTTTGATAAGTGCTTTTATCAATCTAAACAACGACAGAACACTTTGCTGTTGGCTTCGCTCTAGCTGCTCTGCTGATAAAGGAGTCTGCACCGCTTCCTGAACACTGCCCATAAAATAGATACGATCTGGGCAAGAATACTCACCGGTCTGCAAACAATCTTCAATGGCCGATGGAGATGAACAATCGATCTGCCAGTACTGTTCTCCCAATGCTTGAGTCTGTGTGCCCAGCCGTACTTCTGCCAGAGAATCAGATTGATGCGCTGACCTCAAACTCTGGGTTAAACTTATCGAAATGGGCTGATCGTTGGACACAAAAAGCACCGATCTAGCAGTCTGAGAAGGTGGAGATTGAATGCTCATCGCCTTGGTTTGCCAACGGGGTAGATAGAAGAAGTCATCCAAGGTTTCTGTCTGTTTCTGGTAACGATAAAACACATCACAGAAACGAAGACAAACCTGCCCCTCTCTGTTCATGAGTGTCAAATTAAATCTCATTTCATCCCGTTCTTCCAATAGAACGTAGCACTCTTCAGGTATCGACGAAAAGTACTCTAAGGCTTCAAGCGAATATGGCATGAAAGCAGTGCTGGTGATGCCCTGACTAGCATTGCGCTGCAGGATAAACGCGGCACCCAACTGTAAACAACCGTCCAGTAGTACGGGTGACAAGGCATACGGTTGAGACTTTTGTTTCCATTCCGGTGAAATAGTAAGTTTGGCTAACGCACTATTTTGGCCAAACCAAATCTGCTGCATACATTGCAAGCCGGCACCATGATTAACACCCAAGTTTTGAAGCTGCAAATACAACTGCGCGCCGGTTACTTGGGGTAGCAATGCACTTTGCAAAGCCGTCATTTTATCTTCTAACGCTGGCGGAGCCTGTGGATCACTAGGGACAAACTCACCGTTGCAATAGTTTTCACCCTCAGCATCTCTGATAACGAATCGATACTGTTGCTGTTCCTTCAGCAGCATAATATTGATAGTTTTCGGTTGATCAACGACCAAAGGGCTGGCCCAAACCACACGTGATAGCTGATAAGTTTGATCGGTGACATTCGCTAACGCAGCACGCGCCATTTCCAAATAGGCCACACCCGGTAACGTTGCTTTGCCATCAATCTCATGATGTTGCAGAAGCCAGTCATCGGGCTTAAACTGCTTTTCGTAACACAGGCCTTGAGCTAAGCTGAGATCGAGTTGGAGGTTATCGAGCAATGGATGCCGGAATGATCCTGTGGTTTCCATTGTGGATAATTCAGTCCCACGTGTTTCTGTTTGAAGTGCTGTGTCGGGAATCCAAAACCGCTCGCGCTCAAAGGGATATCCGGGCATGGAAAGGCGTTGCAACTGATCGGTTTCTGGATTTAATGCCTCCCAGTCCGGTGTAAAACCCTGCTCATACAAGGTTACGAACTGTTGTAGGCGTGCGCGATAATCCTGTTCACTGAGCTGATTACCGTCTAACTGCACCTGCTTAAGTAATTGCTTACCTTCTTTTTTAACTTCACGACTGGGGGTTTTACTCTGCACTTCAAGCTCTGCCATTGTTTGCAAGCAGGTTGGAAGCTCCTCGGCAGAATTCAACAGGAATGCTTTACGATAAGCAAAGTGGCTGCGCCCAGCCTGTAGGGTGTAAGCAATATTTGCGACACTAGCCCCACGACCTTCCCCATCAAACCACTGCAATAGATCAATGCATTTTTGTTTGAAAGCCTGTTTCGTTTTTGCCGAGATTGGGATTAAGTAAACCGGTCGAGTCACAATCACTTCCGGTGTCGCTGCCCCAGGTGGTTCGTCAATCACTAGGTGACAATTGGTGCCACTGATGCCAAATGAGCTAACCGTCGCCCGGCGTACATGGCCTTCCGGCACTTCCCAGTCAGCTAATTGCGTATTCACATAGAATGGGCTGTCGGCGAAATTGATGTATTCATTAGGAGTATGGCAGTGTAATGAAGGTGCTATCTTGCGGTGCTTCATTGATTGCAAAACTTTTATCACGCCAGAAACACCCGCAGCATATGCCGTATGGCCAATATTGCTTTTTACCGAACCAATCGGGCAAAACTGCTTAGCAGAGGTGAATTTACGAAATGCATTTGACAGCGCTTCAATTTCAATCGGATCACCAAGTTTGGTGCCAGTGCCATGGGTTTCTATGTAATTAATACTAGCTGGGTTAATCCCATAACGCTCATAAACTGATACCTCTAATTCAGCCTGAGAAACCGAACTCGGTGCGGTCATACCATTAGTCTTTCCGTCCTGATTAACCCCAATACCGCGCACAACACCGTAGACATGGTCACCATCCTTCAGCGCCTTATCCAACGGTTTCAACAAAATAGCCGCAGAGGCTTCCCCTGGTACAAAGCCATTAGCATCATTATCAAATGCACGACATTCGCCCGTCGGTGAAAGCATTCCAGATTTACTTGTCAGCTTATAAAACCGCGGCGTAGTACAAATATGTATACCACCGGCTAGTGCCATATCACTCTCCCCTGTCAACAAACTCTGACAGGCCAAATTCATGGCGACCAAAGAAGAAGAGCAAGCCGTGTTAATGGCTATACTCGGTCCCTTTAAGTTAAGAAAGTAAGAGATGCGTGCTGCCATCACGGAAGGTTCGTTACCGGGAAACGAGAATCCTTCAATTGCCGCACCGTCTTCATGATGCATTTTGAGCTGATAATCGCCCTTAGTCGCTCCGGCAAAAACTCCTAGCTTAAGGCCTGACAAGGCAACGTCTGAATACCCCGCATCCTCAAGGGTATGCCAGCAATCCTCTAGAAATACCCGTTGCTGAGGATCCGTTAGCTCACTTTCTTTTCCAGAAATCTGGAAAAATAATGAATCGAAGCAATCAACATCACTTAGAAAACCTCCCCACTTAGAGTATGTTTTATCACGCTTGGACTCATCAACGTCATAGTGCTCATCGATACTCCATCGATCTGCCGGTACTTCTGTGACAGAGTTTCGCCCTGATGCTAGATTTTCCCAAAACGCATCAACACTGTTAGCTTCTGGAAAACGTCCCGCCATTCCTATAATAGCGACAGCCATTCCTGAGTCAGTACTGTTTACAGCACTATTAGGTTGTACTGCTTGCGCAGACAGTGCTGGTGTTCCTGTTTTGGTTGGACTCTTGTTTGTTCGAGCAGCGGAGGTCTGTATAGGTTGGTCTGTGGGTGCTTGGGCGTTTTTCTTAAGATCTTCGGCCAAGATTTTTTGCAGGTGAAAGCCTTCAAATGACAGGACCTCATTACCCTGCTCATCGACCAATGCCAAATCAAATGTTATGTGCTCTGCTTTGACAGAGATGGTCTTAACAACGCCATAATAAACATCATCGTGCAACTCACGAAACACCCTGATACGATCAAATAGCACAGGAATAAAGAAATCTTTCGGGTTACCAGAAAGATAACTGGCGAAGTAAAGCCCTGTTGCAAATAGACCGTCCACAATTGAAGGCTCCAACACAAACTGTTGTCTCAAGGGTTCGCCTGTGGGAGTACGCTTTAACTGGCTAACCGCCGTTTGGCCCTGAATATGAATTGCCTGAATCGTTTCATACGAAGGTCCTACCTTTAAAATCGCATCCGGCGTATAAATTTCGTACGGCTGCACCACTTTTTCACAGGGTTGCCAGAACTGACGAAAATCATTGTTAACTGGAGTCGTACCATCGATAGCTCTAAATCGCCCATCAACACTGACTTGATAAGCACCGACATCCCCTGCTTTTCTGCTTTGAATCGCAAACCGGCTAGCTTTATTGCCTTTACCCGGTGTCAGCTTCAACTGGCAATCTAATGCAATACCAGGGAAGGTAATCATTGGGAATTGTAGATTGAAGCTCTCCACCTCCAGACCAGAGTCGTAGCCCAATAAGCGATGGGCACCAATGTATAGCATTTCCAGATATGCATCTGATGGCATAATATATTGGCCATAAATAACATGGTCACGAATGCAGTTGTTACTCTCTACCGTAATTGGGTAGTCGAGCGTAACCGACTCATTTTTCTGCCAGTTTCCCAACGGGTTCGTCCCATAATGCAGACAGTGTCCACCTATTCTGCTTGACGGCGGCAGACTAGAAGAAACCACACCAAGCGATGTCTGGGGTAGGATTGATGCTGTGCTCTCTAAAGTCGCTTTAGACGGAGCTAGGCCTTCGGGGGCTGCAATATCAAGCTCGTCACCATATTGCTCCAGAATGTAATCAGATAAGGCGGATACCGTGGTGTAATCAAATAACGCTGTCTTACTTAGCGAAATATCCAAGGTCTGATTCAATGCATTAATTAGCTCAATACCAGTGATCGAGTCGATGCCGTATTCCGAAAAGGGTTTATCCTCATCAATCTCTTGCGCCGCAATTCCTGATGCTGTTTCCACACTTGCTAGCACACTGTCTAACAACTGCTGCTCTAATGCCTCACTATTCACCACACTCACTGGCGACGCAGATACAGGGACGTTATTGATTGCTGCTGACGCGGTGCTCTCTAAAGTCGCTTTAGACGGAGCTAGGCCTTCGGGGGCTGCGATATCAAGCTCGTCACCATATTGCTCCAGAATGTAATCAGATAAGGCGGATACCGTGGTGTAATCAAATAGCGCTGTCTTACTTAGCGAAATATCCAAGGTCTGATTCAACGCATTAATTAGCTCAATACCTGTGATCGAATCGATGCCGTATTCCGAAAAGGGTTTATCCTCATCAATCTCTTGCGCCGCAATTCCTGATGCTGTTTCCACACTTGCTAGCACACTGTCTAACAACTGCTGCTCCAATACCTCACTATTCGCCACACTCACTGGCGGCGCAGATACAGGAGCGACACTGGATGCGACTACGTTATGAATCTCATACCCTATGGATTCACTCTGAATTCGCTGCGATGGTTGAGTGATATTTGATTCAGATTTTGGCTCCGAAGACTTCTCAGCAACGATGACACTCTGGGACAAATTCAGATTCGTCTGTGCTGCTGGCCCCAAAACCTTACAGTATGGCAAGCCCGCTTCAAGAAACAACTGCCCCCAAGTAGTGGGAGTTAGTAGCGGACTATCTTGTATTCGATATTCTTCATCTTCGTATAACCACCAACCATCCAGCAACCCAAACGTCAACGTTAACATATCTTGGGTATTGGTCATCTCATTCAGTACAACCCAACCATCAGGTTTGAGCAACAACGCCACATTACTCAATGTTGTTTTGATGTTCGGGGTTGCGTGAAGCACATTGGTTGCCAAAATCAGATCAAAACTACTGGGTTGGGCCGATTGGTTGCCTATGTCTTTAACAATGTCCAACAATTGAAACGACACGAATGGATACGATTGTGCAAATTGCTTCTTACCATGAACTAAGAAAAAGTTGGAAACGTCGGTGTAAACATATTCCAGTTGTTCACCATAAGGCTGAATCGTTTCAAGCACTTTGGCCGAAGTCCCGCCGGTGCCAGCGCCGATCTCCAGAATACGAATTTTCTTACCGGTGGGAATAGTCTTTGCTTTCTCCTGAATAAAATTCAGCACACTATGAGAAGCCAGCGTATTAAAGTAATCTGAAACAGGGTTATTCTTGTAGATTCCTTCCACTTTAGCCATCGAAGAGCCCGGAAACATCACCTCAGTGGGTAAAACAGTTTCCTGAAACAACTCAGTATAGTGCGCTAAACAATGGGTCAGCAACTCCAAATGAGCGCGTATCTCCGGATATTTTTCAGCCAAAAAAGCCTGCTGTGAAATAGCCTCCTGCTTACTCCACGGACTAGGATGACTAAGGTTTAGTGAAGAACGTGCCAGCATCCGTTTAGCGGCAGTGTAAAAACGTTCGAAGCGGGAAGGTAAGGCCTCAGCATCGCTCAGTGCCAAAATCTGCATTTCTACAAAGCTGGCAAGTAACTGTTGATGAGCAAACTGTTGAAGTGCCTGGTAGCCCTCTTGAAAACGGAACAATTCGCTTTGCAGTGCAACAGCAGAGTCTAACTTGTCACCCAACGTTGTTAGTAGAGTAGGCATACTTGTAGAGTTTTCCGAAATGTAAATGGGAGCGGGAGAGGCTGTTTGGACATACATTTTTTCCTGTAGCTGACTATTAGCTTTAATCGCCACGACTTGCGCTTCGCGGTGATTTAGAATTCGAAGAATCGCTTCCATGCCCTCTTCTGGAGCAATAGAACTCATGCCTTGTTGATTCATGCGGCGCTGATAATCTTCAGTGGCAACAATACCGACTGTGCCCCAATAGCCCCAGTTCACGACTTGTACCGGATAAGATTGTCGTTGGTTCAGGTAGTGAGAAAGCGCATCCTGAAAAGTACCGCCAGCAACGTAGTTACCTTGGCCGGGATTACCAACAATGGACAGAATCGAAGAGAAGAAGATTAGAAAGTCAAGATTCTGACCATCCAGAGCCTGGGTGAGATTGATACTACCCAATACCTTGGTGTCGTATGCGATGCGAAAATCCTCTTCCGACATATTTTCCAGCGCTTTATCTTGCAATACTATCGCTGAATTAAAGACACCATGAATTTCACCAAATCGAGACAAGCATTGCTCAATGGCTCGCTGGGTTTCTCTCGCCGAATTCAAATCTGTTGGCAAATACAGTACTTCACCCCCGTGTTCTTCGATTTGTTTAACCTGTGCACTACGAGCTGAATCAAGCGGCTTTCTACCTAGCAAAACCAATCGCGCTCGAAAGTTCTTGGCCAGATACTCACTGAGCTGTTGTCCAACCCCGCCCAAACCACCCGCAATGAGATACACACCTCGCTCGCGCAATGGCGCCTGAGCTGACGGCTTAAACTGTACAGGTTTCATTTCTCGGATATAGCGTTGGCCTCCATGCCAAGCAACCTCTTCAGCTCCGGTATGTCTTGGTTCTGCGAGCACTTCAGTCACGTCAACATGTCCTTCGAGTATTTCCATAGGATTCAACGCAACCCGATTCACTCTCCAGTGTGGGTATTCCCTGATAAGGGTTTTAGTCAACCCCGCAAGGCCGGCCACCGAGGGAAATAGCACCGATGAAGCCTCTACGGGGTAAATAGGGGATGTTAAAACAGTAAATGTTAATGGGGATTCTGCTTGCCCACTTCGCGCCAGCGCCTTAACGATCCGATGCAGAGCATGTGATGTAAAGTCCTGGGCCATTGCTAATTTTTGCACATCACCTGCCCCGGGCTGATGATCCACCAAGCCCGGCAAAAAATAAATCGCCTGGGTGTCTGGAAATGCTTGGGCATTGAAATCGCTTTCCCGAAGCGAAACTATTCGTACGGAAGGGTTACGTTGCTGCAGCTCGTTGACTACCCGCTGCGCTGCATGTGAAATCTCGGGAGGCGGGAGAAACGCTAACACAGTCTGTGGCGTTACGGCTGTTGATGTCATGCTTGTTGGCGGCGTGTCCTTTGCTACCCACGCTGGTGTATAGAAAAAGTCATCCAGAGGATCTGGGCTAGCGGGTTGGAAAACCACGTTTTTGAACTGCACACACACAGCGCCCGCGGGCGTAAGTAAAAATACGTCAAACCGTAAGTCTCCTATCTTTTTAACATAAACAGTTACTTCAGCGCTTATTGCCTGATAATGAAGCACTTCTTCAACCATGAACGGCATTGCCATTCGTTTGGTGTCTTCCCTCAACAACAAAGCTGTCTGTAACGCAGCATCCATCAGCGCTGGGTGGTTATGGTAGTCGTTAAAGCTCGCATTAAGTGCTGCCGGCAATTTCAAAAAGGCTAATGCCTCACGATCGTTCTTTTGCACATGGTTAATACACTGAAAAGTATCGCCATAGCGAATGCCTGAATCATTAAAATCAGCATATAGAGTCTGAGGAAGCATTGTATCCGCGCAACGCGCCTGAATTTCGTTCAGTGATATAACTTCGGGCTGCGCATTATTTTCAGGAGATGGAATTAGCAGCCCGTAAGCACATTTTTTTCCAGAGGAGTTGACACCTAAACAACTACTTATCTCAAATGAAATCGCTCCTTCAACACCCTGTTCAGATAATATCAATTGCACTTCTACAGGAGATTGTTCCACGGACAACGCTGCCTGCCACACCATGTTCTTTACATTAAACGATCTATTTTGAATATGTTCAGCAGCAGCACGAGCCATTTCCAGACAAGCCACACCAGGGAGCAGCGCTTGCTCATTAACCTGATGATCCTGCAAAATCCAATCGGATGGGCGCAGTGTTTTACAGAAGGTCAAGCCAGACTTTTGTCGGAAGCTTTGCTGAATATCCACTTTATCGAGCAATGGATGGATCGTCGAAGAGGAAATATTGTATTCAGCAACATCCGCCGTCAATTTCTGCTCTTCAGGAAGCCAATAACGTTGTTTCAGAAATGGATACTGTGGAAGAGAAATTCTGCGAGGTCTAAGCTCGTTCCCAGCTGCGTTACTCTCTTTATATAGTGACTGCCAATCTATCTCTGCGCCCTGTACCCACAACGCAGCAAGTTGGACCAGCTGTTTCTGCTCCAGCAACACCTTAATGTAAGCCTCACCGGCTTCTCCTTCGAATGATAAAGTTTGTTTTTTGTTACCAGAATGGCTGTCAGTTTGAAAACAGATGTCCTGGCCAAGGTCATGACCTGCCTGCACTTTCCTCAAAGCATCAAGTAGCTCTTGCACATTATTCACGACAAAAGCTAAACGTTCCTCCATCGACTCACGCCCGAGCTGTAGGGTGTAGGCAATATTTCGTAAGCTGAGAGTTGCCAGGTTTTCAGGTAGGAAATCGAGAAACTTTTGTACGTAGGACTGTAATCTTTCCTTGTTCTTGGCGGAAATGACAATTAGACAGGGCTCGTTTTCAAACAGAGCAGGTTCATCAACGGCATACTCTTCGACGATCACGTGTGCATTCGATCCACCAACGCCAAATGAGCTAACACCAGCTCGACGCGGATATTCTGACTTCCACTCACTCAGGTGTTGTTGCACGTAAAAGGGTGTTTTAGAAAAGGGAATTTTTGAGTTGGTGGGGGAAGCATTGAGTGAAGGCACCAACGTGCGGTGTTTCAACTGTAACAAGACTTTGATCAACCCCGAGATACCGGCTGCTGAGATTAAATGGCCAATGTTGGATTTGACTGAACCCACTGCACAAAATTGCGTGTTATCAGTATGTTGGCGGAATGCTTGAGTCAAACCTTCAACTTCGATAGGGTCGCCAAGTGTTGTACCCGTGCCATGAGTCTCTAGATAACTGATACTGCGTGCCGAAACGCCAGCACGTTCGATCGCTTTAGAAACCAGTTTGGCTTGTGCTTTAGGACTGGGAACTGTATACCCACCGGTCCTGCCGCCACTGTTAATCGCTGTGCCGCGAATCACTCCATAAATAGAATCACCGTCTGCAATTGCAGCGGATAAGGGCTTCAGAATGATCGCACCAGCTCCCTCAGAATCAACAAAACCGCCCTTTCCTTCGCCAAAGGGATGGCAGTAGTTTTCGCTAGAAAGCATATTTTTCTGGCAGAACTGCACAACTCGATTAGGATGTAGCGTCAAACTGACACCACCAGCAACCGCCATTTCACATTCTTTACGTTGCAAGCTTTGTACGGCAAGGTGCACACAACTAAGGGATGAAGAGCATGCAGTATCAACACTCATGCTAGGTCCTTGGAAATCACAGAAATAAGACACTCGATTCGCCACATCGTACAAGTCAGTATCAGGACATTGCGGGCTATCTACCGATGATTGCTGTGCAGCCCACAGGGCATAAGTATTGGTTGTTACACCGACAAAAACACCGGTATTTCTAGGTAAATTGGCTCGAGTGTAGCCGGCATCCTCGATACTACTCCAAGCTGTTTGAAGAAAGACCCGCTGTTGGGGGTCCATCATTTGTGCCTGATTGGGAGTTATATTAAAAAAGAGTGGATCAAACTCATCATAACCATCAAGAAATCCTCCCCATTTGGTATAGCTTTTCCCCTTCCGCTTGCTGCTGTCGTAATAATCCTCATAATCCCAACGTTGTTCAGGGACCTCGGTAATACTGTTTTTACCTTGTTTCAAATTTCTCCAAAACTCCGTCAGATCGGCTGCCTGCGGAAAACGACCACTGCATCCGATAATCGCGACGGGTTCAGATGCCTCAGCATCAATATTAGCCGCCTTGTTAACAGTATCGGTAAGCTGTTCCTCAATGGCTTTGCTATCCAACGAACTCGCCATTGGCGTTGCGGAACGCGCAGCTTCAACAGATACCTCCCCACTAGGAGCGCTCGTGCTACCAACACCCTGCAAAGGTGGCTCATCAATCGTCAATAAAGGTAAATCTAATATTTCACCCAGCCGGTCCGCATAGGTCTTAATAAAATAGCCAGTCAACTGTTTGACAGTCGTATATTCAAATAAGACTGTACTTGACAAATCAGGGAAAACTTTTGCTAGTTTTTCAACAATTTCTTGATTAACCAATGAATCAACACCTATCTCCTGAAGCGGCGCGCCAATATCAATGGCGTCCATCGGTTCACCCAAACTTTCGGCGACCGCTTTTTGCAAATATTGTGTTGTTCTGGTTAACCGCTCAGCAGTGTCATAACGATCATTGTCTGGCATAGCAGGTATTGCATCCGGTATTTTTGGAGAAATAGAAAGAAAATCACGTTTAACGCGGCGAAAATAAATGGTGTCGACGAGTAACACAGCAGAACCCTGCTGATCATAAGCAGTAAAACTCAAGCGTATATCCCCATCATCAGTAATATGGAAATCAGCTATATTAATCACCGCATAACAGTCGCTTGCTAGCTCAGTGAGCAATGTGAGTTGTTTGATGCTAATAGGTACATACAAAAAACGATTCTTTAGTAAATCGCCTTGTATATGTCCCATGTAAAAAACGCCTTGAAACATACAATCTAGGATAAATGGATCTAATCCCGCACTTCCCGCTTCATCAGTCGGCTTTGCTTTTATATGAATAATAAAATGATCAGACGTCTGATCAATTCTATCAATCAAGCACATGCCGGGGCCATACTGATAACCCCACTGATCAAATAGCTCATAAAGTTCTGCTTCACTCTCGGTTTTTTCTACAGGATATAAATCTGGATTGAAATCATCTGGTCTACTTAGATCAGCTTGCTCGAACAAACCCTTGGCTAGCACTTCCTCAGTGTCGACGTTACCGCTAAGCTCTGATTTTGTTAGTTGAAATTGACACTGATCACCAATATCAATAGACATCCGAACCTCGTCTTTGATAATACCTGGATTAGGAAAATAGACATTCTTAAGGCTATTAACTTCCATACCAGACTCAGCTTTACCTGCCTGCAACGCTAACGCTAATCTCAAAGGGCTAGGAGTAATACATTGGCCTTCAACGACGGTATCGCCGATGACTGAGTCGCCAAGTGGGGATAAGACGCGGAAATAGTGATGAGGCTTGTCCGCATCATGAATCAACTTATTTACCACCGTCGAAATCACAGGTTGTGATTCTTTATTTTTATGATTCAACCAGTGACGCTCGCCGCCAAATTCATAAACGGGCAGTGGCAGTTTAGAAAACATTTTGTCCGGAAAGCACTCTTTCCATTTCAGGTCAAAGCCATGTTTCCACAAAGTAAGAAAGGTTTCAGGCAATGATGTTGGTGGGCTAAGTTTTGCTTCTTTAGAATGGGCATTAGTTTGCTTATAGTCACCCCATTCAATAACGGTCATGTCGCTATCGATTAATCCACTTTCTTCTACCCTTTTCGCCTTATCTAACCACTCTGAGAATTTAATCAGAGATTCTGGCAACTGATTTTTACCCTTTAATAACATTTTTTCCTCGGTAAAATCGCCCGAAGTTTCACCACTAAAATACTCATCAATAACGGACGAATCAAATTCATTACCAATGATTAAATCAACAATAGCGCCTTTATCAAGGTCAAAGTGAGCAATGAGTAAAATCAGCTCAGATAAGAACTTATCCTCAACCGGGTCCACCGGAGAAAGCGACCACTTTTGGTAAAGCTTCAACAATGAACTTTGAATAACAACGATACTCAATATCTTTTCTTTTGATGACAGCAACGAATGATCAAAAAGCGTTTCTGCATCAACCCCTCGGTTTTTAACGATCAGAAACCATTCATTTAGGTAACTCTTAAAGGTGTGCTGGCTATTTTGCAGTGATGCAGATTCATTCAAACATTTACCCCAGTCCTGCCCCCCTATATCTACATTATTAACAAGTTCTGACACGTAGGTTCCATCAAGATGAAACGGACGAACGGTCTGGCACATGACCGCATCATAAAATGGGATTTTGGGTATCGAGAGATGAACATCTTCCGGCGACAACTTACCAGCCAAAATGGCTAATACTTCAGTAACTGGCAACATTCCGCTCAACGATAGGCTTAACCAGATACCTGAGCCTTGTCCTGCAATAAGTCCGGGACTAAAACCTGATTTCAATAGGCTCGCCAAATAGACATAATTAGACAGAAAAGTATAGGTGTCTCGATTTTCTTCATTCCACTTCGCGTTTAAATCAAACGGTTCACTTTGGAACCAAATCGAGGCATTCAAATCATCTCTTAGAGCAACCCACTGCTCACGAACTAGACTAGCATGACGAAAAAAGGGTTTAACCTGGCCAAAACTGCCCCAAGTGGTATCGCCAATTAACAATGCACCCGTGGGCTTAACAGCAGTAAGAACAGGCTGGGCATTTTGCAACTGCTGTTGTAGATTTGCCATGCTCGTTACCTGGCACCCCCAACGATAGAGGTAATGTTCCCTCCCGGTAGCTAAGGTTCCGCAGCAATCACGCAATGACAGATTTTTGAAATCATCTTTTTGAATGACACTTCGCCACTTAACTATCAGTGCATTTAGTGCGCTTTCCGTCTTTGCTGACAATAAAAAAGGATGGGATGTAGACTTAGTATTTAGCTGAGCATAGTGAGGTTTACTCGATTCAAGAATAACGTGAGACATAGTACCGCCGAAACCGAAAGAGCTAATTCCAGCTCTTAAACTTTGCTCACCAGGTTCAGGCTGCCACTCTCCCGCTTCTAATGCCAATTTAAAAGCAGAATCATCTAAAAATAGTAGGGGATTGGGGCGTTTAACGTTTAGTGTAGGAGCAATCTTACGGTATTTCATCATCATCAACACTTTGATGATACCAGCCACCCCGGCAGCGGCTTCTAGGTGCCCAACATTACTCTTTACTGATCCTAAATAGCAGTAGTTCTTTTTGGAGGTGTGCTTATTAAATGCGTGTGTAAGTGCCGCAACTTCTATTGGATCTCCTAGTGAAGTACCTGTGCCATGTGCCTCGATATAGGACACTTTCTCCGGGTTAAGATTACTTTCCTGTAATACTTGCTCTATTAGTGCCTGCTGGGATTTAATGTCGGGAGAAGTAATTGAAAGACTTTTACCGACATGCTGAACTGCAGACCCTTTGACAACACCATATATATGGCTATTTTGTTTCAGGGCATCTTCCAATCGCTGCAAAAGAACAACACCAACCCCTTCGCCCGGAACATAACCATTGGCATCCTGATCAAACGTTTTACATTGCCCATCTGGGCTTAGCATACGTGATTTCGAAAAAGAGATATATTTCCAAGGATTGAGATTTAGGCTCACACCACCAGCAATAGCGTAATCCGACTCTCCTGATAAAAGGGATAGTTTAGCCTGATGCAATGCAACTAACGAAGAAGCACAGGCTGCGTCAATTGAAAAACTGGGTCCTTTAAAATCAAAAAAATGGGATAACCGGTTAGCAAGGATACTTTCATAGTTACCCAAACAAGAATAGCTATCTGTAACAACGTCAGATTTATTAGATTCAATTAAATAATCTAAAGTCATTACGCCCACATAAACGCCGGTTTTCTTCTTCTTCAAATCGGCAAGTGGGATACCTGAATCTTCGATACAGCGTACCGTTTCCTGAAGAAGTAAACGTTGCTGAGGATCCATGCTCTTACTTTCACGCGCAGAGATACCGAAGAACGCAGAATCAAAACGCTCTATATCATCTAACAGCCCGCACCATTTGCTTATTGACCTATTCGGCTCATGGAAATCAGTAGAATAAAATTCAGAACTCCAACGCGATTCTGGTATCTCACGGACATCATTTTTGCCCTTTTCTAGGTTTAACCAAAAACCCTCATAGCTTTTAGCTCCCGGAAACCGGCAGGATATACCAACTATAGCAACCTCATCCTCGTCAGCCTTATGTTTTCGAAACATTTTTAAGCACTCTTTATTTAGTCGTCCGTTGCAGCCGATTTTAAGACGCTGCATTTGAGCCAGTTAACACATACCCAGAAAAAGCATTGCACACTAGCAGTGCTTTATATTATTTCTAGGCGATAAATGGATCTGTACAGGGGGTTGAAGTCCAACGGTACGAAAAATTACTCTATAGAACTAATTGTATCTAAATACCCGAACTCACTGCTGTCCCATTGAAAGAACGAAGGACTACGTCTTCGTAACTTGATAAAATTGGTTTTACTAAAAATCAGCTAAATAAAATAAGAAATAGGCCGTAGTCCGCAACAATAATACCAATAATAACCATATGTTACCACTGGTACTTAAACTAATTTGTAGATCTGGATATTGAATAATACTGCGTTACCACAGATGCTGAAACCGATTTTTAGGTATGGGTATTGAATAATACCGCGTTATCGCAGATGCTGAAACTGGTTTTTAGACATAATTCTTGATCTCTACTTGCGATCCCACTGTTATGTGAGAGCTCGCCCGGCACTGTGACTGGAAAAACGAAGTATTGTGGCATTTGATCCCACCTAGAATACCTATATATCGTTTAACTTATTGAATAGAATAGCAAAAGCATCTGTTTCTAGCGCGATTCAAGAAGGAGACAAAATACCGGGTTCAACGCAAAATCGTGGCTCAACGAGTATCATCGAAAATACAACACATAATCAGGGCTGGGATTATCTGGTTTCTCTGAATTTGTGAAACAGTCGTAATCTTAGGGGCTCCTGCTCAATCATTTTATCTCCAAACAGTTCAGATTACCGGAACAGCCCTGACAGATTACTCTAATTGTCGGGACAACACTTGCGCCTAACAATATTGTCACGCAGAATAAGTCATCTCGCTGACCCTACAGACTAACAATAATAACTGCTCAGCGAAAAACCCTATTTTTATCGAAACACTATTAATTACTAACTCACGAGGACATAGACATGGCTATCTCGCCACCGTTAAAAGAGCTCAACATACAGCTCGCGGAAAGTGGATTTTATCGAGGCTTTAATAATCTCGTCGCTCTCGCATCTAAAATCATTATCGCGCTAATTGTCATCTGGTGCGTTATTTATCCAGAACAGGCCGGTAGCATTCTGGGGCAAATGAAAACCTGGTCGTTTGACCATCTCAACTACTACTATACTTGGGGTGTTGCTTTCTACATCATTGTTTGCTTAGTGATATCAGTTCATCCAAAATGGGGACGTACTAAACTGGGCACCGCAGATGGGAAGCCCGAATTCTCCAGTTTTTCATGGTTTTCCATGATGTTTGGGGCCGGTATCGGAATTGGCATGTTGGGTTATGCCACTGGCGAACCCATGTGGCATATGGCGGACAACCCCGATATCAGAATGAGTGCCGAAGCAATTAGAGTCGCATTTGGGTCGGCCAATATTGCCATTGCTGAAGGCGCTGATATTTGGGCTGAATACAACACCCAAGTTGCTGCTGGAACGATTGGCGCCATTGATGGCTTGGTCACCCCCAAATCAGCGTCTGCGATCGACTCTGTTTACAAATATGCTTTTCTTCATTGGGGACTAGGTGCTTGGGCGTGTTATGCCTTAGTCGGTATTTCACTGGCATTTTTCAGTTACTCGAGAGGTCTACCCTTAACGATTCGCTCTACACTAGCCCCACTTTTCGGGCGCAACCTTGAAGGCCCTCTTGGTCATGTTGTTGACATCACTGCCGTAGTCGCGACGATTCTCGGTATCTCTCAAACCATAGGGTTAGGTTTAGCTTCTTTCGCTTCTGGTTTGTATAACATCACCGGTGCCGAATGGTTAGTGGTCAATGGAGAGCCCACCAACGCAGCATTACTTGTGGCATTGGGAGTAGTGATGATTTGTTCTACCTTGTCTGCCCTCTCTGGCGTAGGTAAAGGGATCAAATGGTTAAGTAATGTCAATATGGTCCTCTCTTTTGGATTACTGACTTTCTTCATCATTTTTGGTGCGACAACCGTTGCTCTGGAAATCATGGGCAAGGGTCTTATTAACTACGTCATCAATTTACCTGCACTAACCTTTACTGTGTTCCCCGCAGACGGTCCTGGCAGTCCTGGTGAATGGCAGGGTTGGTGGTCTATCTTCTATTGGGCGTGGTGGATTGCTTTCGCTCCGTTTGTTGGGATATTCCTCGCTCGAATTTCAAAAAACCGCACTATTAGAGAATTTGTGATTGGCGCAATTCTTGCTCCATCTCTCATGTGCTTTTTGTGGTTCTCATTACTTGGAGGCACCGCCATTGATCTTGAATTAAGTGGTGTAGCAGAGGGACAGATTTACGCGAAAAGCTTGACAGCTCAGTTATATGAAGTCATCAACATTATGTTGAGCCCTGGTTTTGCGACACTGCTATCCGTATTAATCGTTATCTTGTTATTGACCTATCTTGTCACTTCCGCAGACTCCGCTGTTCTGGTTGTTAATACCATCAACGCAGGCGGCGCAGCAGGCGCTAAAGGTAAGATCCACATCATTATTTGGGGCCTCATACTTACCGCAGTGATCGCCTCACTATTACTCGCTGGCGGACTGAATGCGATTCAGGCAGCGATGATCGTGGGAGCAGTTCCTTTCTCATTCATGATGATATTAATGGGTATATCGCTCATTAAAGCGTTATACAGAGATGGACTACGAGAGAATAAGAGAATAACAACTAACTGCTGCTAAGCACTTTGTAAAGGTGCCAATAAGTACCAACAAAAAACCCGTCAATTCCTGACGGGTTTTTTCTGGCCTGTAACATACCTTACACAGCTTCCACGAGGTTTTTCTTTACGGATGCAGATGATAGGAACTTGCGTCTTGACCGTCTGACGTCATACGCCCACCCGGCTCATCTCCCGGGTACTCATCAAACTCGATGACATTTCCATCTGGGTCTCTGACAAAGGTAGTGTAATCTGAGGTCTGTAATTTAGCTTTCTATTGCAGCTTCGCTATTGGCTTTGGCGGAGTGAACGTAGAGAGCGAAGCCAAAGCCTGTTTTTCAGGCTTTAGTATTGAATGTTGAGCCATCAAGTCGTTCCATGTTTGTGACTTACGCAAATGTGGAGACAACCCAATGACCCAACCTGATTACCCTAACCTATATGAAGTAGTGATGGAACA
>WLWI01000564.1_pt1 | contig 33705 bp, 21 predicted proteins | sample 6701501 | NCBI WGS metagenome assembly WLWI01 (sample SAMN12718690, study PRJNA515312) | sponge metagenome | isolation source: marine sponge | host: Mycale hentscheli | place: New Zealand: South Island, Marlborough, Capsize Point | collected 2014-11-01 | reverse complement strand
CAGCTTATGATCTTCTTTTAGTTCAATTCAAACAATATTCATTAAATAGCAAGGATGTCCAAATATGTATTTCCTTTAGTAAAATAGTCCACCACAACATCAATAATGATATTCACGATCACATAGCCCTATTCATGATGTTTTAGCCCTGCAAAACAACCCTGAAAAACATGTCTTAAAAATCAATTTTTCGTGCATTATAATAACAAATACAGTAAATGCCCTTTCTTCGGGCACCTTGGGAGGTGTATCTCAGAATAGTCCAATCACTCACAGAAACACTGTATACACATTGAAATAACACTTGTATAGAGGCTTAAGCATCAGTCCCTCTCTATAATATTTTTTCCCAACTATTAGCTGCTGTTTGGTACCGGGGAAGCGTTAGAGATAAAAACAAATTGATTAATAAAATAGTAGTTGCTCATTAAATTGAAAATTATTGCATTCTAAAAAAAAACATTTATTCACTAAATGTTCTGGGATTACTTTCATGATAAACTGTACGTGTGCGTACGTGACTTGGCAGCTTCATGTGTTTTGGTACAACCAATCCATAAGTAAACAATAACATCGACATCGTTCTCCATCACTGCTAACTTTATAGATGAATGTATCATGGTTGAAGGTAAATATAAATGGGTAAAGGGAATAATATTCAGAAATACACCACAAACGCACACTAATGTTTGTAAGTAGCCTTTGAAAAAAACCTAATTAAAAATTAACAAACAATAAAACAAATCATTCAAAACATTCCATCTAATACAGGTAGAGCTTCTATGGTAAAAAATTAATGCATTCTCTCAACTAGAAGCTACTCGAACTGTACAATTCCAAGGTTAACCCTGCACGCGTGTGCACTTACCCATACTATTTCACTTAGCTACTGTGGTATTTCAATTGTTACGCGCTATTTCACTTTCCCCTGTGTGATTTCAATTGAACAGTAATTTTTCCCATACATTTTAGAATGGGCAACTTACGTGCCATACTTAAGTCAATAAATGTAGCACACTCTAAAAATGAACTTAGAAAACTACACTTGGGCCTCAAGAAAATTCAAGTTGAGACAACTTAAAAGTTATGCCGAAAGATGTTGTTCATGTATGAGTTTTTAAACCTCATTCAGCATAAATAAATTGAAGGTTCATTTTACAAGCATTCAGGTCGTATATACATACATGTAGATAAGTAGGACAATTTGATCGTCATTTGCGCTCAAGTACACCAGTATTTGAATTACATAGACACCGTAATACACACATTATTTCTCAAATATTTAGTTTCTGCTGAAATTTTTGTCATGAATTCTCACTGCAACTGCTTAAAGGTGGAAACTAAATGAGGGTGACCATAATAAATTTACTATTGCCAAATATAATACCGTGGTTGCTCAGCAACACATAACACCCACATAAAGAAAAACGCCCAAAACCAAGGCCAATGGTAATAAGTCTGTAAGTATGTCGCTCAATTGAAAGCAATCATTGCTATGTACACTAATGGTAATGACACAAATGAATGGACAGTACACAAATAAAATTTGAAATAATAAATATTCTGAGAAAATATGTTCTGTAAATATTGTTCTTAGCTTTATTAAGAAAGAACACATATTCCTGCATTTACTGTTTGATATTTTTTTATTATCCTGCCACAATTATTGACACTGCCCGAAACTCCCTACCTTAATCTTGCCCACCCAGTAGAGCATACACAGGTGGTTCCAGCAACTTCCCTGAAGATCCCACAAAGCCAAGTCAACAGCACTCAGAGCCTGACTGGATACAAAATAACTAAATGTGAATAATTATATAAGAAACAAGGAAAAAGTTCAATAAAAGATCACAGAAAAGAAGTTGAAGGAGGCAAATTTATGTAAAATTTTTCATGTCTGCAGGATGACGATGAAGAAGTGACACAAAGCATACATTTAGTAAGTAATGCATGCATGTTATGAAGATTACTTGGCAAAAAAAAATGTCAATGCATTGAGCAAAAAAAAAAGCCCTTAAGAAAACCAAGATGGTACGAATTTTGTTGCATTTTTTGATACACATGAAGTCATTTATTGCTGTATGTATCATACGTAATAATAAAATAGTAAAAACAAACAAACAAACTAACAAAAAAAAAACACCCTTGGATCAAAATAGGTAAAGGGTCTCCAACTTACTCAAATCTTTCTAGTGATCCTTAAGATTGAGTAAATTACAATCACTACCGTTTACCTTCCACACAGCTAAAAACTGGACTGTCTTTGTAGAGACAGCAACTTAAAAGTTTTAGGTTGAACAGTCATAAATAAAAACTGAGTGCTACTGTACAGAGCCACAGAACTACCCGTTACAAAATCATTTCAGACTAAAAAAATCATTATTTGCAATACTTTACTAATTATGTACAAATATAGATTAAACATTAACGTACACACTGTCTTCAAGAAACTCAACTTCCAGCAAGCACTCAGTTAGCCAGCATGAAGCAAAACCACTGTGGGTAGCAAGAAATTAGTATTCATTTGATTATGACATGATGATAGGGGCATTACGCACTATTATTTCTCTCCTAATCGACCATTAAACCTGCACACACTGCAGCCAGTTGTTTCAACCCGGCATAGCGACTAAGGAGAGTAAATTAGCATAGGTAAACATCGTCATTCGCGGTAGTTGATTGCTAGGCGTGGTCACGGTAAGTAGGCTCACGTTGTGGGTTAAATATGTAGCTACGTGTGTTTTCATTCTGGTATTGGTGTGCTTGAGCACAAATGGCGAGCGAGTCTTAAATTTTCATGACAGTGACAGGCAAGATAATTAACCCTTAACACGCCTGTGCAAGAGGATTATAGTTGTTGTCCAGTCTGTCTGTCTGTCTATTTGTCTGTCTGCCACTCTGATTTTTGAGATTACAGGCAATCAATCGTTGATTTAAGTGAAGTTTCATATTTGAAAATGTATACTGCTGAGTGTTTCTGGCTTGTTTAGCTTCTTCTCTTATGAGGACTGGTTTCCATGTAACATTTCAATGCTCAAGCTATATTGATGCCTGATTAAATAATTAATAGATTACGTGTTCTTTTAGTCCAAGATTATATTATAATAGCTAGGTAGTGTTTGTTAGCGCTGAGGGTTCACACCTTTTGTGCTTCATTATTTTGGCAATTGTTGTCCATTACAAATGTAGTCAAGCTAGTTGCCTAACATGACAATAATTTTGTACACTTGTGTTAATTTGAAATTAACATACCAGTTTGTAGAGCTGACAACGACATATTTTAACCTTGTGATTATAATCATATGTCCCAAGAGGTAGTCATGCAATAGTTCAAATATATTCATTGGTTAGCCACAGACTAAGTACAGTCATTTGAGTATCCACCCCCATGTTTGTTCCAACCAACAACATAATTTGTAGTGATAATCTAAAACTATGAACGGTGCATTTTGCTGCCAAATGATACTTTTCGGTGTTCTTGTTTTCTTTGTGCCACCAATTTTCGGTCAAGGTAAGTGACATAGCTAGCTAGTGATATTGTATTCACCATTGCTATAAACTTTTTATAGCCCAGTACTTGCATGTTACTCTAAATCTTAACTGAAGTATTCCAGCCTTAACTTAGTGGTCTAATTTGTCTTCAATGTAAAATACATTTATGTGGCAAGACTAATTACTTAGAAAAGGGATTGATTGTTTAAAAATTGAAGAACAAGATATTAACATTTTATTTCAGTATATTTTGATACAAAATTTGTAATAGGTGCTAGCTATATGACTCACTAAAATGTATGCGCTGCTATCTAAGCAACTTGGGTCGAAATAATTTCAACATAAGGTGTTTCTTATCAGCTTCTGGTTGCTACAATGTTAAAACGGAAGTGTTATAATAAAACACTTTGAAGTGTAAATCAGGAGTGTAAAGTCACACATTGGCCAGTGTTAACTCTAACTGTAAACACTGCAGCATTCCAGTAACACTCACAAAAGTGTAATTGTGCAAGTTGGTGTAAATGACCACAAAGCCTGAACTTATTTTTGTGAAAGCTTAGCAGACCCAAAAGTACTCTCTCTCTTCGTGGTCATTGAATATACGGAAGTAAGCCATACTAGCTCGCTCCCAATTTGTGCTGAAGCACACCACAAGTGATACATGTAAAGATCGCTAACCTAAGGATTATGTTCAGTGGAATATGGGGACGGGGTCCACCACTAAGCATACACAAAAATGCAGGAACAAAGTACAAAAATGACATACGTATGACCACTCATATGACCAATATAAACTAGTGGTGTGCTTGAGCACAAATATTGAGTGAACCTGCTTAATTAAATAACATAAAACTACATTATTGCTACTATATAATTGATATTTTAGCTTAGTTCATGTAAAATATTTTTAGCAAATACAGAATTACTCTTTTACATAAGTAATGATAAATTCTATAATATCAAACTTAGTAATTCTGACTATAGTAAAACCTCCAAAGAGTGACCACATTGGGGATGGGATTATTGGTCTCTTCTCAAAGGTTGGTCCGTTCTCAGAGGTTCTTATGTAAATGTCATGATTTGTGATTAAGTGTTAGGGAAAATTGAATTAAAAATACATTCATTAATTGATGCACATATTTTGTGATTATCTGAATGGTGTCCTGATAACAAGCATCTTACAAGATATTTTTCTTCTGAAGTCTCAACTGCCCTTTGTGGCTACTGGTACAGCTAACTTAGCTATTTCTCCACCACATAATTATAAAGATGTGCTGACAGTGGAGATATAATTTTCTGAAGAAAAAAAAACTTTACAGAATAAGGGAATTATTTGAGGTGGTATTGCAACGAACCACACCAGCCTATATTTTGGTAGCAAGCCAGGTTATTTTTCCTAGTAGCACTTGCTGTCCTGGTAAAATCTGTTGAGATGATGATTGGGGTAGTGCTTTGAGAGGCTTTCTAATCAAGAAATGTCCTGTAGTGAGCACATCTACTCCATTATCAGAATCAAGAGGACAGAGTGATCTGCTGTTCAAAATGGCTTCAATATCAGCTAGTATGGTTGAACATTCTTCAAAGGTGAGGGAATGGCTCCCTACTGTCTTCCACAGTAGAGACTTGGCAGACTTGATACCAGTTTCCCAGAGACCACCTCCAAATTGAGGTGCTTTTCCTGGAATTAATGACCACTTAATCCGAGAATTGTTGAAGTACCTGCAAATGAGTTTGGAACTTGTTTCTTTAGTGAGTAGATTGTACATGTGCGTTCTTCAGGACATCCACGTCGGTAAGCAAACTTCCTGAAGGCTGCAAGAAATGCTTCGGTACTCAGGTCAGACACCAATTCCAAGTGAATTGCCCTACATTTATGAACAGGCAAACATAAGCTTTCACATAAACTGGTTTATGAGTATGACCCTTTCTCAATGTTAAAGGCCCAGCAAAATCAGTGCCTGTCCTAGCAAATGGTGTAGAAAACCGTGTAGCGTGTGGGAGGTCTCCCATCTGCTGTGTTGTTGTCTTGGCATACTCACATTGACAAGTAATGCAATCTCTAGAAATCTTCCTAACTTGTCTTCGAGCTCCTGAAACATAAAATCGTCCACTTAGAAGTCCCAGCAGCAAGGTAGGTCCAGCATGAGAGTTGGCAAGATGTAGCTGTCTCACTAATATGAGTGTAAGGCATGATTTCCTACATAGAATAATAGAATGCATTTGTTGGTAGGAGAGTTTAGAATTGGATAATCACCCACCCACATGGATTGGACCAGTTTTGTCCATGAAAGGATGGAGTGGATGAAGTTGACTGGAAGTGAAGACAGTAGCTCCAGCTGAGATGGCTGTGATGTCCTTGGGGAAGTATACAGAATGATGTCTCTTCAGGAGCTCGTCATGTTCAACCTCCTCTAGAGTTAAGGAAGAATACAATAATCTGGACTGTTTATTCCTGCTGGCATTATCTGTAAACCTGTACAACCAAGCAATAACATAAAAACAAGTCTGAAAAGACAAGAACCTGTTGATAATGTGTTGTCACTGGAGGCTCAGTTCGAATAGTCAGTGCAAATGACTTCAAAGTTGAGGTCCTGACCCCTGCATCATGTATAGGCCAGTGGTTGGGGGGCTGGTGCAGCCAACCTGGCCCATGCCACCAAAGTTGAATTTGAATGAGTTTCCTGGCTGCGATTCCTCGAGAAGCAATATCTGCGTGATTTGATGAAGTAGGAACATGCTTGCAGTTCACAGGAGGTATCCTGTCAGTCAGTTCCACCACTCTGTTGGCCACAAATGATTTTAAATGAGTAGGAGTGCGAATCCAAGCCAACGCAATGGTGGAATCACTCCAAGCAAACACATCAGCAATGTTGATGGAAAGTTCAGCCACGACAGTGTGTACAAGTTTTGATAGTAGAACTGCAGATGATAAGTCTAGCTTGGTATAGTCATGGGCTTGACCGGAGCTATTCAAGACTTTGCGACTACAAGGATCACGGAAACCAGTGTAAAGTGCTCAAACATATACAACTGCAGCGATGGCCAGTTGCAAAGCATCACAGAAAGCCATGTAATCGTATAGAGTGTATCTTCTACTCGGGGTTGAAATATTTCCTGGAGATTGGATGATTTGTTACCAAAGGTAACTCCTCCCACCACTGTCGCCAAATGCTGACTAGGTCGTCAGGTAAGACATGATCCCATTCAAGACCCAGCATCCAAGTCCTTTGCAACAAAATCTTTAATTGAATAGTAGTTTGAGAGAACCAGCCGAGACTATCAAAAAATGTTCTAGCTATGTCAGACAACACCTGTCTCTTTGTGGGCGAGTCATCAGGGTGAAGTGTAGGTGTGGCTACATGGAGAGTATCTGTTGTTGTGTTCCAGTGAATGCCAAGTGTTTTATACAGGAATAGTGTCTCAAAGGGCAAGAGAATTGGATCTCCACTTGCGTAATGTCATTCTCTCCCTCTCTCTAGAAGTAGGTTTAAAGACTGTCTGAGCTTAGAAGCATCCTCAAAAGAGTCAGCACCTGAAATCATCCACATAGAAAGATTTGAGAATGGATTGAGCAGCCTCTGGGAATTCTGTGGAGCAGTCCTTTGCCCGTTGACGGAGCACTTGTGTTGCAGGAAGGGAGAGCAGTTTACACCAAATGTCAGCCGTTTCATCCTCCAATCCTGAACCTCCCCATCATTCTCAAAGAGAAACCTATGATAATCTCTGTCTGCATGATGAAGAAACACCTCCCTGAAAATCTTTGAGATGTCAGCTGATAGTCCAATCCTGTATAAACGAAAAGAAAGCAAAATGTTAGTCAGTAAAGGATATGAAATTGGACCAGACACAGTAAGTCATGGAGGGAGTAGCCTGATGGTGTCTTAGCCGAAGCATCAAAAACCACTCTAAGCTTGGTGATTGTACTGCTCTCCTTAACTATCCCATGCATTGGTAGGTAGTATGAATCGTACGTAGGCTTGTTAAAATCCTCGATGGGAACTGGCTCCGCATGTCCAAGGTCACGATATTCTTGTAAAGCAGCTAGGACTCCTCCCACTTTCCTTTTCGAAGCAATGCCGGCTTATTGCTGTTATAGCATTGAAGACCCTGTCGTCGTGAGTTTCCCAGCTTGTTTTCTGTTTGCTTCTTAGGGAGGCTCACCATATAACATCCATCCGTTTCCCTTGTTTGTGTTAGATGGAAATATTTTAAGGCTTGCTGATCTTCATCTTTCATCATACATTGGGATGGTGGTTCTTCTGTCTCCCAGAAAGCCTTCAGGAGATGGTCAGTATCGGTAGTCGTGGAAGCATGGCAGCAAATATGTGTAACAGCTGCTTCAGAGGAATTCTTACAGGAACCACCAACCACCCAACCAAAGATAGTATTAATGGCATACAATTCATTCTTGGTTGAGTGGACAACACCACCCTTCAAGACTTGACCTAAAACATCTTGACCAAGGAGTAGGTTTATACCCCCAGACATCTTGAAGTTAGGGTCAGAGAGATTTAAAGAATTCGTGAGTGAATTATCCACCTCCTTCAATAAATCGGTGGAGGGAGTGTCTCCTACAATGGACTTGATGACTGTGACTTTGACTTGTACAGAAGGAGCATTGTGCTCATATGGAGACTTGACCAGGATTTCTGACTCATTCCTACAAGTTCTGGCATGAGTACATCATATGCCAGTGACTTCAGTAATCAGTGGAGAAGTCTTGAGTTTCATAGTTTTCACCAGTCTATCTGTGACAAAGGAAACAGTGGATCCTGGATCTATGATCCCTCTTACCACGTGAGCAAGTCCTTCCTGCTCCACTTTAGCTTGACATATCCACAAAATTGTTGTAGGTCTAGGAACAGGTAAGGAAAGTGACGTCTCTGAAGTTGATGAAGGTTGTGTATGTTGGATGTTGGATGTTGTTGTGCTCATTGAGGCTTGAGTCTTTGGTACCTCTTCCAAGTGAAGTAACGAATGATGCTTACTCCCACAATCTTTGCATGTTTTGTTTAGCATTATGTCCGGGTACCAGGCAGTTAAAACAATATGGAGAACTTGACATAAATTTTCTCCGGGCAGGAACATCCATGGTCTTAAACTTCCCTCAAAGAAGGTTGGCGGAAGGCTCTTTTAAGCTCTCATAGAGGTATGAAAGTCGTTTACTAGTTGTGAGTCTGGGAATTTTGTTCCGGTAGTGTGGAGAAGAAGCCAATCTTCTAGGTCTAGTAACCTTAACAAAGTGGTTAAATTGTGCCTGTAGAGTGTCAATGTCTCTGACAACTCTTGCACGTAAAGTGTCTTCATCCAAGCTTTCCCAGTACTCTAGGAGCTCAAGAATATCCTCTCTAAGACCATAACTAATGATCACCATCTTAAGGTGGTCAATCCCAGCACGAGTATCGAATATCCTCTCCAAGACCATAACTAATGATCACCATCTTAAGGTGGTCAATCCCAGCACGAGTATCATCAAGATTGGTCAAGAACTCTATCTGGGAACGTTCATCATCTTCTGTTGGGTCTTCTATGGTCACATAGGCACTCTCATATAATTCTTCTGCCTTGTCAAGTCGAGTTGTTAGTCTTTTAGAAGAGGAGATTTTAGTTCTTTGGGTTCCAGGCCCTCCTGTTCTTCAAGGAGTCCAAGAACTCTAGTTACACCACCCTTGGCAGTAGCCATTTTCTTCTTGTTGTCCATTTCAAGGAACGGAGCAATGTAATAATATAGTTCAGTTTAGAATGTTCAAGTAGAATAATAGATGATGTAGCAGAAGTAATTTTATGAATATAATTGCAGAAGTAGATGTTTGAAGTAGATGTTAGAAGTAGATGTTTGAAGTAGATGTTAGAAGATGTTGTAGAAGTAGTGTTCTTATTATCCGGCTCAAAGGACCAAAAATTATGTAGGGGTTTGTTTAGATAAATAGTAGTCAGGCAGGAGGTGAATGGGAGCAGTTATCTCTGACCTTCAGAATCCTCCTTGATATCCCAACTAAACAATTACACAGTATAGTACCAAGATATATAACACAAGGAGTTTTACATACTAATAATAACTACAGAAACTAAAACAATGTTGTTAGGAGTAGGAGCATGTCAGCCTTTTTAAAGGCATGTTAACCCTTAGGCTATATAATAGGCAGCTTCCCCTGACCTGCAGGAAACAGTGTGTATGTATAATGATGATATGAATGTGTATGGGAGTTAATGTGTATGAGATTATGTCTTAGGCTTAGGCCCTGATTGAAGCTTGAACACCTTATTTTATGGTTAGGTTCAAAACTCTACAAAATTTCCCTAGAGTGAGACCCTTTAGCTACCAGACGTAATCTTAAAAAAAAAAGGCCTTTTTTTACTCTTCAGAAAATGAATGCTTGTTGTCAATTGATAGGCCTTTTTAAGCATCTGAGTGCTCATCATCAAGAGTCACTGGTAATACTTAATAGAAGAAGCTACTAATACTCAGGGTAAAACTGAAGTAAGTACTCCTATTGTATTTGTTACCAAAAAAGCATATACCATATATATTTTTGTAGCTGAGTCAGAGTGCTTGTACTCAATATTTGCTAACATCTCAGATAGTCTGAATGTTTTAAATAATCAGAGCTTGAGGCATTGATGCAAGAAAGTAATTATGTAACAGTACTGTAGTTTTAAGTAACCTAAGTAGGCAGGCTCTCGATATTTATGCTCAAGCACAACACTAGTTTTTATATTATATGTGTGGAGTATGTCATTTTTGTAGTTTGACCCTCACATTTTAGTGTTAGTTCGGTAGTCATCCCTGTCCCAAACTTCACTATACAGAATATAGGTTTATCATTATTACCCCATATCATTCTAGAAATTAACTTCCTTACGTTATGAATTGTTTCGTGGGTGCAGTTAAAACTTACAAAAATTACTTACAAACTTGTGATTAAGGGTGCCATCATGTAGCAGCACCTGGGTGCCTTTAGTAGCACACTCGAGCTGAATAGTCTTGCGTTATCTACCACTAAGTCACACCCTGCTTTATAACAAATTAGTGCCCATGAAATGCAGCTGTGTCTAACTTGCCATTACGTGAGTACGGTAGGGGAAGTGGAGTCAACCATTGATAACAATAATTCTATTGGGATTCGAAATGGATCATTAGCGTCCGTATAAAATGTACAAAACACTAATCTAAGGTGTGTAACATTTGTTACATTCGTTGTAGGTTTGCTATGCTGGTTACCTACCTACCCAGAACTACATAAGGTGATCTAATGCAGGGAATAACTACTTCTAGGTTACTGGAAATAATCTAATGTATAAAAAATATTGCTTGAAAAAATAGCTACCCTTTTGCAGTCATTCGACCAAAACTTTTTAATCCCTTTAGCTGGCTCGAAAAGAAACTTAAGGTACAGGGTTGAAGCCAAACTAGTCCTAAATAAACAATTATACACCGTTGTGAACTATTTCAATGGATATACTGAACATAACATCATCAATTAAAGTGTGTGGTGTTTGTGTTATAATCCCTTTGTTAGATAGCCAACTGTTACTGATAATATAATAATTGAATTGTGTGTAATGTACTAGTGAATGCAATACGATTATGATTATGATCCCTTTTATGGTGTAGGGATATGCTTGAAAGTTTACATTAATAAAGCCATCAGCGCTAGATTAGTAAAAGACTTATTACTGATCGAACTTCCTGATTCAGGTCCTAATAGTGTATACTGCAGATATTACAGTCTCTGTGCCACTAGCTATCATTTTAAACTCAGCAAAAAAAATTGAGGAAGCTGAAAAAAATCAGGTACGGATAAATTGGGAAAAGCAGAAGTAAGTTTAACACTGCCTAGCAACCAAGGCCTATTCCGCAGGTTCTCATGCTCAAAGAGTGTGACCCACATTTATACTGTTATCTTTGCATTTTATGTAATACAGAACTCACCCTTTTTTTATCTGTATGCAAATCTGGTCTAAGGAGAAGCCAAACAAAATGTACAAAAAATCTTAGTTTTCACAGGGGAATGGAACCCAGGACCCCTGGCTAAGCTACCAGTATTGTGTTTCAGTGGCTAGAGCACTAGTGACTAAAAATAGGGATCCTGGGTTTGATTTCCCAGCACAACTAATATAATTTTTTACATTTTGCCTTTTCGTCTCTTTAGACCCCTTTAAGTGAGAAAGTTTCAATTTAGTTTAATTATTATATTTTTTTTATTATCATAGAATATTGTCCTGTGCCATTATTATATCATAACAATAATAATGAGCAACCTGTTGCTTTTGCTGGTAGCTCGTTTATTATCGCTTGCCAAACAGAACTTCCGTATTATAATATTAAGTGGTATCTAAATGGTAAAGAATATATAAATGGAAGTGACACAAACATATTAATAAGAAGATTAACGAACACTTTATCAGCCCTACGATTTAATATGGCTTCTACAAGTATGAATGAGACGAGCATTATGTGCTCTGTTGATTATGACATGCAATGTACAGTGAATTCTTCAGAAGTTGTATTTCTTGTTCAAGGTAAAGTTTAAAACTTAAGATAGTCCAAATATTATATAAAAATTTATAATATCAGGTGTTTTATCATCAGTGACCAATTTGACAGCAAAACCAGATTTTAATTGTTCATCAGGATCTTTATCAGTCCTCTGGAATGAGCCTTTTTCATTAAGAGTACCATTGGCAAGTAATATAACATATAATTTACTCATAAAGTACAGTGGAAATTCAACAGAAATAAATAGAATCACTTCATCCTATTATTGCTACATATTTAATGAATTTAATCGTAATCAATTTAATTGTGAAAATTTTGAGATTATAGTAATTCCTATAAATTATCTTGGAGAAGGAAATTTGAGATCAATTAATGTAACTAAAATTAATCAAGGTAAGAAGTACAAATTTACTCACACAAACTAGATTACAATTTTCAAATTGTATTTAAAAAAATCAGTTTGTTCTTAGAACTATTAACTATAATTATATCAAGTAAAGCTTGTGGTTTGGAAAATTTTAAGTAATGATCACATGTATAATACACTGGTAGTTCCCCATAACGAGAAAACTTATTGCAAGATAGTAGAATTTTACATTTCGCAAAAGTAGCTATTAGGACGATGCACTGTATATTTTATATAGAAAAGATGATTGAAGTGGAAGTAGGCTCAGCTCAATATCTTCAAGAAAATACTTTTAATTTCACAATAAATACAGTAAGTAAGATTATGACATTTGTTGATGCAAGTTCTGACACTGTAAGTGTTTGATATGAATCTTTGTAATAATAATCCTGAGTATATAATAATAATATCATAACGTATTAACTCTGATAGGTTCTATACAAACTATGAAATTATTCTGTTTCCACATACACTGACAGACCATTGAGACATTAGTTTGAAATAGAATAATAGACCATAAGCACAAGAAATAAAACAGTAGCACATTACTGAGCCCTACAAATACATCAAAAACCGTGGTAACCGCAAGAAAAACATGTGCCAGTTCACATGGGCTTAAGCAATATATGAGAAAATGCTAAAATAATGTATTATTATTGATATACTTGTTTACAGTGTTCAGTGACATAAGCAGTATTTATTATGACACTTAAAATTTTCAAAGGGATACTATTTTTACCAAAGCTAACTTACTAGGTAATATTTATGTTATATTAATCTTTTTTGATCAACTTAAAATGTAATAAAAAGTTGCTTAAAAATTTAACTGTTTATATAATTACTTGATTGTTGAGTTGTTGGTGTTAATACTAACAACTTCTAAAATAAATAATTTATTTCCATTAGTAACATTTAGATATTGCACCATTATTGCTAATAATTCATTTTATATAGCATCCTGGTATATGTGAACAAGTAGAAGATATTATTCTATCTCAAGACAATACTGAAATTATACCAGTCACGAAAGGAAACATTGAAACTACCTGCAGTGATGAGAGTAGTTTTGCATTTACAAGCAATTTGAAGTGGAAGCAGAAATATCATATGATATTTATCTTTGAATCAGTCAACATTACATCCAGAAATATTATTAGTAAGTAAACTTAGCACAATTTTGACAGACAAAATGAATGTTATAAATCTCTCATGCATGTGTACTAATAGTATATATGAAAATAATATTCCAACAATGAAACTGAATAAAGTTTATTTATTTTTGAAATTTTAAGTCCTTAAATTGATCAGAGTCCTTAGCTAGTTGTGGGGCCAGCCCAACAGAAACAGAGACATAATAGCCTTTATTGAGTTTTGACAACATTTTTGTGAGAATTGACAGTTGAGTTGTTTGACATTCTGTTGTCAAGCAAGATTGTATATTTCAATTTTTTTGAGGGGCTGTGACCATAAATAATATATCAAATCTGTTAATTATTTTTAAGGTGCTTTCACTAACACCCATTCATAAGACTTTAACTTGCCTGGGTAAAGCCATTGAGTGGGCAACTAACTGAAGAACATGGTAATAGCTTTACACTATTATATCCTTGGACTTAAGAGCTACACGTACAACCTTCCCACTCCTCAGCCACCCCATTAATGTTTTTATACAGAACGAAATCAGTCACTTTCAATCGAGAGAATAATAGAGTTGGAAGGAATTTATATATAAATAAAATTAAATCTCAGAAAGAATGCATTTAATAGTAATGAAGACCAACCACTTATTGTTGTCTGATATACTAATTTGTGCAACATTGGAGTGCAGTAGCATAAGGCATTAATATCCACGATTTTTTCTCCCGTTCTCTTTCTTCCCATTTTTTTCTTATTACCCTTCCCAACTCATGGATTACCTTCTCATCCTTCATCTATCTCTCTTACTCCTCCTGATCTCTGTCGTTCTGTGCATTATCTTTCACTAGTTACATCAGTCAGCTTATTCTCAACTGCTTCAAATTTTTCTTGAACCTCGCATTCTTCGACTTGTCTGCAGTTCCTATACCCATGATATGTGGCAATTATGGTTACCTACTCTAGGTGAACAACTCTGTCCAGCAACCCACTGAAGCAGGGGAAGGACAGGGAAACCTTGTGAAAAAAAGATAGAAGAGGATTCTATAATTATGTTAATAAGGTACTCCAAAATATCTTGAGCTATTAGGCACCCACGGTTAAATGGTATGTGTTCCAGTTCCGAAATGGGAGGTTGCAGGTTGGAATCCGATATGGACATTTTTTCTTCTTTTATTTTCTTGTCAAAGCTACCCCCATTCAGGAAATGACGATGTTATACCAACTCCAGTCAGCTCATGAATTATTCATGAAACACCATTCACCGTTACTAACGCACATGCCTGTTAATATAGAACTTAAAACATTATACATTTTAGTATGTCCAGTATTCAAAATTTTTATGAATTATTTTAAATTTTGTCATTATCATTATTATTTCCAGGTACATTTACTGTTCAGAGATACTACTTCAGTGCTCTAACAATTAATACAACTCTCTTAGAAATAAATTACTTAGACAACATTTGGGATCATAGTGCTTTGGTATTATTTCGAGGATTATCTCAAAATATTCAATTTGTTGTAATTAGACAGGCAAGCCAAATGGTATACAATTTGAGGTCAACGTTAAATAATAAAGTATCATATATATATGATATTTCTGATTATGGACACTTGAATATTGGTATAAATTATCCAGCTGGAATTTTATTGAACACTCCGGATATTTTATTACAAGGTAATTTGATAGAATTAATGTGTACCGCAAAATTTAGTTTATTGTTTGATAAAACTTCAACTACATCTTATTTTCCTTGTAATTAACCTGCAACGGTATATGATTAATTGGTATGTATATTGGTGTTGTCCACTATAAAATAAGATCCCATAAAGTCAGTAATAAATCATTAATTATTATTAAGCGTGATCAACTGACTTGATTATATTATTATAACTGGTTAGGAGTATCTTGTAAGGCATAAACACATACGTAATGTCCAAGCAATCTACCAGTACCACATCCATCAGGCACTGAAACACTGATGGCAAGTTGGATAATCCAAAGGGCATCCTTCGGTACTACCACTTGCCAAATGGGTATATGAAGGCAGTCTTTGGTCGATCTTATTCCTTGACCTGGACCTGATGGAAGCCTTTAATCAGGTCCAGCTTGGATAGGACTCCTGTTTGTTCCACCTTACTCAATAGTTCATCTAAGCCAGGGATGTAGTATGGCTCAACCTCGGTGATGCTGTTAAGTTTCCAGTAATCGACATAGAGTCATATCTTGTCGTCAAGTTTTCGTACAGGTACGAGCGAGGACGCCCACAGGCTATCCGATCTCTCGGCTTGTTGTAGGGCTTCAGTTTCCTTGCTGACTTTGTCTCTCAGCCCAAGTGGCACAGAGTAGGATGGTTGGCGAATGGGCATAATGCTCACAGTTGTTGATCTCCATCTCAGCCACACAAGTGTTACATGGGACTCCAGAGAACATTTCCTTATACCCACTTAACACCTCTTCCAATTACTTCTCATTATAACCCTCACACTCTCCCATCAAAGTTTACCCACCACTACCTTCCCCCTCTTCTTCCAATACCACATCTAGCATGTGCACACTCACACATTCATTCTCTCTCTCCATTATTTCAACAAAATTGTTCACATGTATACCCTTTCCTTCTTTCCTACTACCTTCTCTCTTAATTTTTCCCCACTTTCTGTTCGACTATAAATGGAACTTCCCAACTCTCTGCTAACTTGTTGCATAAGCCGGGGGTCCTATAAAATACTTTGCTGCCTACTGGGAACTCCCTTAACCTTGCCCCTTCATCATACCTTGCCTTCCTTTGGGCCACAGCTTTTGCTGACCCAAGAGCTGCTGAATCCGTCAAACACTGCAATCTCTCTTCCATCTGATGTACCCACTCACAAACTCTTAACTCTCCAGTGTCGCACTCCATGATAGAGGGTGTCCTGGACCGAAATCCATTCACAAGGTCATACGGGCTATACCCATGGTCAGCATACCCCTAGCCAAGGGATGTTCGGGGGGTTCGGTCGAACCCCCCTTTAGAGTGACCGGAAGTAAATATTTTAGCCACACCCCAGATATAACGTTGGAATATCATCATCTTGTTCGATCGTGCTGAACCTGGGATGGAATTCTCTGTTGTTTCCCTAGATTTACTTCATTCTCTGTATATGGACAGCCTAGTCTGAGTCCAAGTGACCTAATAAACATTCAGCTTCTTGGCTACATAATTTCGCTCTCATATCAGCATGAGTAAAGCTTGCTAAGATACATCTAAATGTAATGCACTAATAAATTAGTAAGAGTAATAGCATGAGTAAGCGTGCTGTTCGATATTAATAGCAGCACAAGCAACAGAATTTTTAAACTGATTAGGAAGGGAGCCATCGGTTACTGTTCAGAATGGTAGACATGAAGTGGCCTTACTTTGGAGAGAACTTCACAGACCTTTACCAGACAATTTTCAACTAAGTCTGAAGAAATTGGATACTTCAAAGTAATTTTTGTATTTTCCTCTCACTTATATAACTGCTACTTCTCTATGAATTTGTGATGCATCATCCAAGGTGTATGGTGCTATGGTAAACATTGTCACAGTGGCTAAGAATAGGACTGAAATCAGTTTTGTAGCAGCCAAAATACGAGTAGCCCCATTGAAGGCTTTGTCTGTTCCATGTTTGGAATTATTGTTTGCCTTGCTCCTTGCACCACTTGTCAGTACAGTTGCATCAAACCTAGAGCCAACTTTCCTAGCATTTGAACTTAAGATGTTTTGCAGACTCACAAGTAGTCCTTTACAAGATTTAAGGGATAAAAAAGGAGTGGAGGCCTTTTGTCTAGAACAGGGTGACACAGATTACCTCCTCAGCAACTGGTAAGTAAAGCTTTGCTGACTTACCATCTAATGGTTTCTTTTTACTAGAACTGCCAGTTAGCAAACTGTGGTATGACAACCCACGACTCCCATGACCTTCACATTTTACCTTAATACTGTTTAGTAGTACCACTTGCTGCTATCTCGTACTCAACAAACCACCAATTATGTGCCACCAGAACACCCTTCCAGGAACGACTAGAAACACCTCCCCCTCCAGAAAGGAGTCATAATTAGTGGGCTTTATCATCAAAATTATCAAGTTCTGATCCTTTACGCTGCTGTCTTTCCTCACCCACTTTTTGGTCGCCTTTTTACCTTCTCTCGCCTTTCCTTTTTTAAACCCAAACCACATTCGGCCTTCTCATCGATTACACCAGCTTTTTAGTTACAATCTCACCTCACCCACTCACCTCACCCACTCACCTCACCCACTCACGTCACCCACTCACCTCACCCACTCGCCTCACCCACTCACCTCACCCGCTCACCTCACCCACTCACCTCACTGAACGTAACAACGCTTTACCCGTTCAAGTAATAAAAATTATGATGCTTTACCAAACTGTATAAGCTCATGATTCATTCATGAATACACCGTCGTCATTGTCATTGTTACTGACACACAAACTATTATTAGCAAGTACCACATCACACTTTGAGCTTCAAGTACTGCAAAGTAAGATTGCAATAGCATAAGTTACTTTCATTATTCCTACCACTGGTTATGGTTACATCAGTTTTCCTCTCTTGCTCTTCAGCTTTTCTTTTTATCCCCATCTGTTTTCAGCTTTCTTCTTGAGTCATAGAATTCCTTCTCCTCCCTTTGTCTACCTCTTCTGCTTCTGAAACTCTCTGTCCCTCTACCACGATTGTGAACTTAGGCTTTGCGAATATTTTTACATATTTTCACCTTCCTCTTTGAACCTATGCCGCTCTCTGTCATCTATCTATTCAACCCGCTTTTTAGTTACAATTAATCACTTTCTACTGAATGTAACCACACTTTACCCATTCAGTGTATTGACAATGCTTTACCAACTGTTTAAACTCATGAATTATTCATGCTTACACACACCTTCGTCAGTCATGGATCATTGTAGAAGTTACTGACATACTAGCTTATTACTGTAGTAATTGCTGTAGCTCGCTTTTATTTGCATGTGCCTGATATACATGAGTCATAATGACATGCACAAAACAATAATGCAATCACACTTCAATCACGTGACTTGACTTCAGTTACTCATCATATATGCACTCGTTTTTGAACTGGTCATGTCTGAAGAAGGTCTTCCTCCACCAAAAAAGTAGAAATGAAAAGGCAGTGTCAATTTGATAGAAAGTGGGTAGAAGAATTTCAAGGAATAGGTAGAAGTTCAAAAGGTTGGAGAAGAACAGCTATTGTAATTTTAAACTTTTGCATAGATGATGTCATTAAAAATTATGACATTGTGGGTGTGTTATTTGGGTGTGGCCAGGGTGTGGTTTTTGTCCCTGAAATAGATTCTGGAAAGTTGGCACCTATGATAATCTGTGTAAAGGCAGCTAAAATTATATATTTGAAAATTTACCTGGTGCTATTCTTTAGCTAAGCAGTATAGTAGCAGTAATGCTAAACAATCATACTTCTGGTAAAGGGATACATTTTCACAGGAATCCTCACACAATTTGAGCCTAAGTTTAGCGTAAGACTATATTAATGCTGTATAGTATCAGAAAAATTAGGGTAAAGCCTATAGTCATGTTTTTAGGAGATAAAAGGCACCCTCGTGTGTTTAAGTGGCATATGTACCATCGACATGCATATATACATACTAGTCATGTGCTTAAACACAAATATCAAGCAAGCCAGCCTAGTTAGAATAGGTTATAAGTTTTGTTCCATAATTTATTTTAGCTTAGTTCATGCAAACAAAATAGTATAGCAGTGGATCATTAATTTTAGCAAACAAATGCAGAATTACTCTCATACCGAGTAGTGATAACTTTACCTCAATTAACAGTAACTCTTAAACAAGCTCTCAGCCACAGATATTTTTTGTGAATTATGTACTTACGTCAGCTTCTCCAAGCAGTAGTAGCTTCTTTAAAATTAAGTCCAGACTTACCTGAAAGACCCCATAGGAGTTGTGAGAAGTATTAATGGGTGTGTACAATATCAAGGCCAGTCAGCGAAGGAGAATGGACTTCTGGTATTTGATAGGAGCTGGTTTGAAAAAATAAAGGTGAATTGGGGACAAGTATATAGTGTTCACAAACCACAACTGGCAGAGATTCTGCAAATTATAGTAAAGTGTTTAATAAAGAGTTAGGTACAATGAAAGGTTATACTGCTACCATAGACATATTCTGATTTCCTGATGCAAAACCTCGCTGCCATAAAGCCCGTACTGTACCATATGCATTATCGAGACAAGTTTGAGGGAGAGTTAGAATGACTCATTAGTGAAGGCATACTAGAACCAGTTGATAGTTCTGACTGAGCGTGGACCAGGTTTATTTAGACTTTGTTTGTCCAATCGATGGGAAGATGGTTCTGGTACAAGTGGATTCCCATTCTAAATGGATAGAAGCAGTATGAACTCCATCCAAATGCTACATCTGCTACAGTTATTGAGGAATTACGAGAAGAGTTTGCAAGATTTGGTATTCCTGATCTATATTGATGGACAATGGAACTTGTTTTGTCAGTGAGGAATTTGAAACTTTCTTACATATTAATGGTATACATCACTTGACAAGTGCTCCCTATCATCTGGGATCAACGGCCTTGCAGAAAGGGCCATATAGATAGTCAAGAAGGGGTTGAAAAAGAATCATGTGAGAACATTCCGCTGTCATTTGGCTATGACTCTGTTTTCATATCGTCTCACTCCACCATGTATGACTTCTGTGTCACCTTCGGAGTTGTTGCTGAAGAAACCACCAAGATGTAAGATGGATTAGCTGCTTCTTAATTTGTCAGGAAGGGTAGAGAATAAACAACAAGCACAGAAGGAGCAACATGCTTCAAATTCAAAAGATAGAACTATCTCTATTGGATCGTCAGTTTGGGTGCACAACATTAAAAGAGGTGACAAGTGATTACCAGGAGCTATTCTAAGTAAGGAGGGAAGTGTTACTTATCATGTTGAACTCAATGATGGTCTAGTCCGGAAATGTCATTCACAAAAATTACAAGATCACAATGCATCAGTTGACAAGCCTGACATATCATTTCCTTATGTTAAACCAACTACTACTGAACACTCTTCGACATCAGATTCTGTAGATGAGTCAACCAGTCCAGAAACTATTACACAACCAATTGAGAACCAAGAATCAACTAGTACTAATCAATCTGACCAACCTGATCCTGTATATATTCCAACTTCTAGTTCGGCATTCAATGAACAACCTTATACTGATGTTCGTCATTCTACTTGAATTCATAATCAAACAGTTCGATACAAGCCCATGTTGTAGTGTTTATTGATCTACCATTGGAACTTGAAACATCCTTATTTATGTTGTTAATTTCCTCGAGGTCAATTTATCTTTTCCAATTTCTTTTTTCTTTTAATATGTGTGTACACTGCTCATTGGGAAGAAATGTGGTGTATTTAGTCATTTCATTTTGTGTGCCTATGCTACTTTTATGTTACTTCCTGTTTCGTGTTGTTTTGTTCACGTGTTGTTTTTTCAGCAAACAGACATTAGTGTAAGTTAAAATACATATGGCCCCCCCCCCCCCCCATTGATATTTCAAGTCAAAATTTGGGTCATTGGCTCATGAACTATAGTACTATAAAAACAAGCTAAATATAGAGCATTATTTGAAAAATTTTATGATAATAATATGAACATTTTCATTTTGTAATGTCAAGTATTTAATATCTTTTACAGATGAAGTCATACCCAATCGTTGTTTTGTTACAAACAGTTATTACACTGTATTTTTTGAATGTTATTGTTTTAATAATGAAATTCAAGTTCTACTAAAACTTCATGAGGACTCTAGTGGAGAAATATTTGCTAACAGAAGTGACTGTGGCACATTGTTGACAGTCACTGTAAGTGATGTAGGTGTATATGATGTAATAGCATTTTCAAGGAAGACTATTAATGAAATAGAGACTTTTTATATTGGAAACATAACTATCAAGATAGAAGGTAAGAAGAGTGGAATTATTTAGGAAAATTATGAGTAGTAAGAAAGAGAAGGATTATAGTGTTATATTTAATTATTATCATGGCATTATAAATAGTAATGGGAGTGAACAAATATACTAATGATAAAATAGTGAGAGATTATCTTGTTTAGGATAAACAAATAATTGTTCATTTCAACATTAACATCTCTCAGGTTAAACTTCACTGTGAATCATAATTTGTGCAAGTTTATAGTACATTTATAGCATCCTCTTAGGACTCATACAAATCTCATTCATGAATGAAAACAGGTAGATGAAAATTAATAAAGTTAGATTGCCCTTAATATAAGAAATAGATAACAATGACAGAGTTTGGTATATTTGTCACTTGTAATTCTAGTCCACCCAAAAATTATTAAGGGATGATAAGATGAGAGTTAAACATCATTGTTTTATTTCCATTTTAATGGAATGAAATTATTTTTTGATTGTATGGGAAACCAACACTTCATTTTGCAAACGGTACATGACAAATGTTTTTTGAAAAGTCAGCTTTAAAAGAATCCTACTTTTCTGTAAAATAATTGTAGGTGTAAAAATTTCTATTGTAACTTAGAGCAGAGAGTACCAGAACAGTTCTTTCAATCTTTAGACTGCATTTTAACATTCAAAAAGAATTCTCACAATAGTATAGCTTAATATAATACTTTACAAACCTTGTTTTACTGATGTATACTGCACATAAACTTGAGGTATGCATGTACACTTGAATTGTACTGCCTGTAAAAATATGAAGTAAACTCTTACAACAATAATATATGTACTATCATAGTAAAATATGACCATAACGTAATAATTTGATCCAGACTAGAGTTTACTATAGAGTAATTTGATAATATATTTTAAAGTATACTTCTGTAAAACATTGCCTATGAACCAGTTAGTTGATCATTATTTTAACTTGAAATGAAATAACAAGTATTGCTGTACACAAAGAAAAATAATGGTAACTGTGTAGGTTAATAGGGAGGAAAAAGGATGTTTGAGTATATAATTTTTTGGGGCGAACATTGTGTTTTAAATACCCCCAATATTATTAAAAGTTTTTTTTTGTATTGACAGTTAAACCAGAATTAGGATGTTATACATAGAGTAATATGAACACAAACTGAAAATGAAACAAATTAATTAAGAATATTTTTGAATATCGATGACATAATCATGCATGTAATGAAATGCATGATGTGGTGGGAATGTACAAATGGCATAATGTGAAGTTCTTAATAGGATTCAGGAACCTGAACAGTAGCTAGCTACTTGGGGCAGACATTTAATTCTTACAATTTTCATAATGCATCTTGTGAGACTCTGTCTCTCTCTTGAGGAATATCCTATGAGCATTTTACAAATACTTCAATGTGTTCTTCTTTGACTTACAGGACATGATTGTGTGCTTATGGGTGCCCCACCACCAAATCCTAGGTGCATGTAGCCACAAATAGACTGTTTTTGCTATGTTAGCTATTTTTCTTTTTTCTGTAATGTGTGCTCATTTGGTTGCTAGAGGTGAAGTAGGCACTATGAGGGGACTCCAGCACACTAAATTTGAAGAAGTAAGTAAAGCTAGGTACACCTACTAAGTGTTATTCTTAGCTTTACGCCTGAGCATTAAGCTAAGTACACCGCTGGCTGCAGAAATTATTTGCTCACGTGATTATGACGTGAAACTAGGGGGCTTTTCATATAAAAGCTGGTACCTACGCGGAGTTGAAAACTTTGCTTTTTCTCAACGAATAGCCCAAAATTAAAAAAGTAGCACAATAAATGGTCTTAATTCTTCGTCCTGAGTAAGTTCATGCCTAAATCAACTGTTAACTGTCAGTAATCGCCAAAATCAGATCGTGACAGACAAACAGACAACAGACAAACAGACGAGGGTTAATAACTCTTAGTAACTTTATTGTGAGGGGAGCGGGCGTTACAATGCCTCAATTTGGATTGGATTCAATTCAGTGATAGGTTCCAGGAATATCAATCTTTTATTTACAAGTGACAATTTATTCGCAATTTTACTCAGTAACTGGAAATGTTGAGCTCCAAAAACGAGCAATTTATTGGTGTGATAAATAAATTGATTTGTTGTAGCTCTAAAAAGAGCCCCATTGTAAACCAAAAAAATAAGAAATAATGGTCACCGCTGCTAGTTGTGACTTTATAAAGCGGAATAGAATGCTTATTCCCCATATTATTGTTTGAGGTTGGCTGCTGATGTATTTAGCGCTAAAGTTAATTGATCGTGTAGAAACTCGAGTTAGCTCTTGTGTGCATAGATATCTTGTAAATAGGTATCTCAAGGGTGGTAAATTTTGGGATCATATTAGGGAGGTTCCTGTGGCAGGGCACCGTTTAGCAGTCGTGGATATCCACAACTAGTGTAGCTATTCTTTGTTAATAAATTAAATTAATAGAAAAATAATTGCCTGATGAGCTACATTTACCTTATTTTCCCTTCTACTTGTTCAGTTACTTCTTAGCATTATCTCTGATATTTCTATTACAAACTCACTTCAGAAAATAAAATATGCAAATAAGTGTTTATAACAAGTAATATCTCAATGTTAGTAATTGTTGTCCAGGCTTACATTTAATCGGTATATAACTTATTTGGTAACTGACAAAGCAATTATTATAATTCTAATTCTAAATAATACATGACCAAAAAAAAATTCAGTTAAACACCCAATATTATAATCTAGAACATTTTTTTTTATTTAACTAATATTAAAAAAAAGTTGTTCTTAAAGTGAAATAGCATGTCTATAGGAAAACCAGGCACAACGCGGCACCCTTCGAAAAAATTTTTTTTGCACTTACGGAGTTGTCGGCGTCCAGATATTGAGCTCTCCAAGTTTTATCGTCGTAGCTTAAGTCGTTCCCGCTATAATAGACCTAACCGTTCCCTTCCGTCCGCTTAAAACAATACATTTTTAAGAAATCGATCGATCTTTTCTCGATATTACGCACGCCGCGTTGTGCCCGGTTTTCCCGTAGACGGTCACATATTTGTAATGCAAATTAAGAATTAATATTAAGGTTGTAACTCAATTTTAACGCAGTAATGAACTATTTTATAGATTTTATCAACACCTATAATGGTACCACTTCTGCAGAATCTTCAGGTTTGTTTTTTACTCATTTTTTATTTCCTGTATCTGACTTTCACATCATGGCCATTGACAATTTTATATTATTACATTGAGCAATCCTCCATCATATCTATACAACTCATTCTTTAGTCAGTTCATTCAAGAAACAATAACCAGTTAGCTAGGGCTACTGCGTTTTCGTGGCCTTTTGTGATTTTGGTTTCGTAATTCGCAATTACAGTGGAACCTCGATTATCGGAAAGGCTTGCGACCCAGACCCTTTCGGATAACTGAAATTTACCGATAATTGAGGTTTATTAATATTCATGAGTTATTACACCTAATTACACAACATTGTTATTAAATATAAAGTAAACAGTGCTTATAACAAAAATTAATCGTTTGAATGTTTAATATCATGTCATTCTTTACGAATAAACGCTGCGAATATTGTTTGTTTCAAATTTGAACTTCGCTTTCTAGATGCCAATGTTGTATGTATTTTTTGTAGATGGAGAATGTTGTTGGTTCAGCTTGTTCATATCAAATAAAAAAGTCTGTTGCTCCCCAGGATGTAGCTTGGTATAGAAATAGTTTGCTTTTTCACAAAGAATTGGACCTGAAATAGGAATTCCTTCAACTCTTTTTTGGACAAACCATAGGCACACTACAGATATAAAAAATACAAAGTACTTAGTTATTCAGCACTGCAACTAAATGAGTGAGCAAAGTTTACTTACCAGCCTTATCCAATTGTACATCATTAGCAAATGTCATTGATTTTCTTTTCTTCGCAACAGTTTGGCTATCCATGGATACAAAAAATGACCTATCTTCTCTTCGTTCTTCTTCAGCTCGCAAACGGTAGAAATTCCGATGCCATATTCTTTGGCTAAGCTGGAACAACTATTTTTCTTAAGCTTATCTAATATTTCATTGTTAGGACAGTCCTTTTTCATTTCACCGCCACTTTACTACGTTCAGTCACAGCCTCTCCTACTCAAAATGGCAGCTACTAGCCATGAATTTTTGCGCATGCGTGACAAATTTGCCTTGCGGACAATCCGAGCATTCGGATAATTGAGGTCCGGATAATCGAGGTTTCACTGAAATGTTGAGCTCCAAAAACGAGCAATTTATTGGTGTGATAAATAAATTGATTTGTTGTAGCTCTAAAAAGAGCCACATTGTAAACCAAAAAAATAAGAAATAATGGTCACGCTGTTAGTTGTGACTTTATAAAGCGGAAGAGAAAGCTTATTCCCCATATTGTTTGGAGAGTTGGCTGCCGATAAGTATTTAGCGCTAAAGTTAATTGATCCTGTAGAAACTCGGAGTTGGCTCTTGTGTGCATAGATATCTTGTAAATAGGTATCTCAAGGGTGGTAAATTTTGGGATCATATTAGGGGCTGTACCTTCGTGATTAAACAGCAGTAGGTTCCTGTGGCAGGGCACCGTTTAGCAGTCGTGGATATCCACAACTAGTGTAGCTATTCTTTGTCAATAAATTAAATTAATAGAAAAATAATTGCCTGATGAGCTACATCTACCTTACTTTCCCTTCTACTTGTTCAGTTACTTCTTAGCATTATCTCTGATATTTCTATTACAAACTCACTTCAAAAAATAAAATATGCAAATAAGTGTTTATAGCAAGTAATATCTCAATGTTAGTAATTGTTGTCCTAGGCTTACAATTTAATCTGGTATATAACTTATTTGGTAACAGACAAAGCAATTATTATAATTCTAATTCTAAATAATACATGACCAAAAAAAAAATTCAGTTAAACACCCAATATTATAATCTAGAACATTTTTTTTAATTTAACTAAAAAACTATATGGTACCACTTCTGCAGAATCTTCAGGTTTGTTTTTTACTCATTTTTTATTTCCTGTATCTGACTCACATCATGGCCATTGACAATTTTATATTATTACATTGAGCAATCCTCCTTCATATCTATACAACTCATTCATTAGTCAGCTCATTCAAGAAACAATAACCAGTTAGCTAGGGCTACTGCGTTTTCGTGGCCCTTTTGTGATTTTGGTTTCGTAATTCGCAATTATTATGTTTCAATATTCTACCAATTTAATCGAGAAGATTGTTGTTGAATATGATTCTTTTCTAACAAGCAAAGCAACACTGAGTGTTCAAACTGCCCCTTGGCTACAATTAGAATGTGCGCCCAACTCACTCTTGAATTGCTAATCCCTCTCCTGCTCTCGTTTTTCTGAACTATCTGAACTATTCTGATACCCCACCCCTCTTTTCTTCAGTTCTTCATCTTGTGTCGTCATGGAGTCCCATTCCCTTTGTCTATCTCTCCTGCTTCTGAATTTCAGTCCTACTTGAGAAACTTTAGTCTTCTAGTTCATATTTTCGCCTTTCTTTTGAAAACTAATCTTGCCCTTACTCGACGATACCGCCCGTTTTAGGTTGCGGTTTATCGGCATTACCTTCTCTTTCACCTTCCGTCTTCGTCCACGCCTATTGGACCCGCTTTTTAGAAATACAGGCACTTCCTACTGAATGTGGCAACACTTTACCTACTGGGAGACGGCTTTGCAAAAAAAACAAAAACAAAAAAAAACAACGTACGAAGCTCATGAATTATTCAAAGTACGTACACTTCATCCTGTACCTTGGTGTTGGAGTAGATGATCCAGTAGACCACTGTATGACCCACTGCGTCGGTCGTCATGGTCACAGGTTTTCGTCGTAGTCGTTACTGACACACGAGCATATAGATGATAATATGTATTAAAGACTACGAATACATTTGAGTATAACAAGTAAAGTCGTTTCAATCTGTTATAAGCTAATTCATCACTATTTTTTTAAGTAATGTACCTCTATTGTAGATGCTGTTCTGAAATAAATGTTTGGTTAAAAAAACAACACTGCATTTATGATTTGGTTATGATTTAGATATATAACGTCTATATAAGGGCCTTATCTATGTCATAAAAATTAGGTTAAGTTTTAATTAAGATATTGGTTGTTCAAACAATCAAATTATAATATTTATTATTGTTTAGCTATATGATCAATAAGACTAATAAAATTGTAGCCAGTGAAGAATATGAATACTTTTTCCTAATGATGACAACATTATGGAAATAATATAACAATAGTCCAGCACTATTGTGGCTATTAGAACTAGAAATATGATATATTAAATCAATAAAATCTGAATACCTAATGAATATTTATGACAACTATTTCTTTTTTTCGTAAATAGATCATTTATTGATACAGATAACGGCTCCAATTTTTTGTTCTCTATTGTTATTATTGTGCACTGTAACAATAATTTGCTGCTGCCCAAAAGGTATTCTAGTTTAATAAGCTTTAAAATTATTGTGTCAATAAAAGTTTTTTTTTAATGATTGTGTATGCATAATATTATAAATACTGCTAGTTATGTAATATAAATGAATTTCAACCATTTTTGTTATCCACTATTTGTACTTGTCCTGCCTTGAACAAATAGGTAAAAGGTTTCTGCAATTGTATTCTGAAGAAAAAAATGATTAGTTTACTTTATATTATAAAGTACAGTTTATAATAGAGCAGCAGTGGTAATGGAATAGTGTGTATATAATCCACATTAATGCCAGTTGTATGTTATAATTTGTAATTTGAAATTCTAAATTCATAACCATAAAACGACAATATACATTTAATATTATACAGAAGACTAGCTTCTAAAATGTACAGCACTCCCTACATAAAATAACAGAAGTAAATTAAATGTATTATTGCAAATATTCAATAACATCAATTTTTATTCTTATGTACACAGTAAGTCAATGTTGAGCTTACTATGTCCATGAAGATAAATAATACATGGTTCTCTTAGTAGCTACTATACACACTAAAATATTTTTCTCTCAATTATAAACATCCATCATAGTCCTTAACCCACTTTCAACAAAGAAGCTGTATATTTCTTAAATAACTATTCATGAATACTAATAAGGACACAAACAATTTAATTAGCTAAATTGAAATCATAAGAAACAATGTTTTATTTCAATAATGGTGACATCATCTAAAATCTTTTTGACATTAACATTTAAAGGTCCTTTGTTTATACAGCCTATAATAATATTATATTTTACTAATGAACATTTAAACTTGTTGATGCTAGAGTTGAATTTATAATGCTGTGTTATTTGAAATGTAATTACTTATTGCTGTATCAAGCAAGAATATTATATATATATATATTGTAGTCATAAAGAGACTACGAAAAAGTAGTACTTATGCAGTTGATAATAAATATTATGGTAATAATATGATCAAAAAACACTTGAATGATGAAGACATTCCAAGTATTATCAACACGTTCACTTTAATGGATATGAATAAGTGGTATAATATTGGAGAAAAATTATATATTACTAAACCTACTTTGATAGAAATATTTGATCACCACGAAAATAATAAAGATAGATTTAAAGAAATGCTTCAAAAATGTGTTTTAAGACGTATAATTATTAAAGATTTTTTTTGCGTGATCAGAAATCAAGAAGAATTAGATAATACTTACCAGAATTTGTTGGAATTGTTTAATGTTGATGATGAAGATATTGTATCTTATCAAGAAAGTGATCAAATAATGGTGGACATAAACCTTTTTTAGTTACAGAATTTGCATTATATTAACTGTGTTAGCACTGACATTATTTCTTTGTCAACTTACCCTTTCTCGTTAAACTTATTTTTTACATTCTGTGTATTTAGTAAGAAAAAAGATTTATATGATGATTACATTGTTTGATTTTGCACAATTAATGCTATTCCTAATTTTTAAAAAAGGACTGGTCAAGAAGACCAAGGTACTAATTTTTAACAATTTATGACAGCTTCTAATGGACAAATTTGAAAGTTAATGATAAAACAACATTAATTGAGAAAAAATATTAATGATAATAAGGCAATTGGAACTCAAAAGATGGAAGTGGAAAAATTGACTGACACTCATAAAAAAAAGATAGGGTGATATTCTCTGAAAAAATTTGCAAGCTGAAAGATGGTAGAATATCAATAAATTTCACCACCACAAATAAAACAGAAAATTAAAGCAGCTTAGGTAAACATCAAATATTAGTGAACGACCAGATGAACAATAATGGTTTCAACACATGCTTCTACTATTACAACTAAATCTACAACTACTAATACTATTAATGCTGTACAAAGGATAGCTAATAATAACTTACAGAACAGTAAGAGTGCAAACCAATGCAATCAAACTTTCAAAAGATTGAATAAAGAAGATATTAAATAATAATAATACTTTTCTTCTATTGATGGATATAACTTGTCTAGCTAGGGCAGTTTAAATTGGCCTTCTCGCATCTTTGGGATTCGTGTGGCATTTCAAGGGCTGTTTTATGGGCAGCCCTTTTACACTCCAGCGATTAAACCACACTTTCTAAAGCTGGTTTCATGCTTGATAATATGCCATACAGTTTATATGACTTTCTGAGGACGACTTCATTACATTCTCAGGGTTTAGTAATATCCTTGGCTTGGTAGAAAAAAAATAGCCACATTAACATTTTGACCTTCTGACATCCATGTAACAGAAACACTTAGGGCACACAATGTGGAGAGCAGGCATACTTTCAGTTGATGACACCTCCAGCAGCAGAGAGTTCCCAACACCAGGCAAAAAAAAGTTGAGCACCAGAATTACAGAACGCACGTAACAAAGCGTAATCGGGCGCGGTACAATTTGTACGCTCACGCAAGAGCGTGTGATACTAAATAGCAACTAAGCGATTGAATGGGCGTGGCCATATAGCAACGCTCACCATATAGCAGCGATCACCATATAGCAGCGCTCACTATAGTCTGCCTTTTCTCTCGTTATCTCAAAAAAATAAATAAGCCGAAATAAAAAACGTGGCAATTTAATCATCTAGTCGGAGTTCCTGTCCATCTTTATGATCTACTGTCAAGGGAGTGACAGGCAGACAGAATGAACGACAGACTACCGTAAACCGCGCGCCGGAGCGGCCGACCCTCACCTTTAGCCTCACATGATCGCTTTGGGCGCACTCTTTGTTGCCAGCTTTCATCTTCGACCTTTGTGAAAGTTGTCCTTGGTGACCCTACAAGTGTGTGAAAATAGTTTAGGAGGTGGTTGCTCGTTGTTGGCTAGGCTGCATTCATGCTACTAGTGTGTGATAATACTTATTATGCTGTGTGATATAGTAACAAGTAAGGGTACTAATACTGTGATGTGCGGTGTAGCTAAACAAATTGCTAATGAATATTGCATTTTAGGGGTTATAGTGAATGACAGATTTTTTGCGCGACAAAAACCAGTTTTTTTTCTTTAAACACCTCTCCCCTCCCCCTGCCAAGCTTGTAAATCAAGTAACTGTCTAAACAAATCATTACTTCTGCCAAATCATTGCTGGAAGCGGTGAGTTATCGAATACAATTTTATATTAAATTTAGAAATTGTTGTGACGTTACTCCATCTGACAAGTTATGTTTGAGGTGATTGGAAGATTTTATGATTATGACCAGTGCATAACTGATTAAATGACATCTGTGTGACATTTGAGTTGCCCCGGGGGGGGGGGGGAGGGGGGGGGGTTGTGGTTCTCACTTGGTCAATGTTCAACACAAGGAAGAAAACTAATATGAACTCTATCAAGCCAGACTCAATTATTCACCATCACTTATTGTATTCACTTTACCTAACGATAATTCCTAATCTCCTCCCCTTCTAAAACCATTGCATCCCACCTTTTATTTAATGCTTGTGAAATTACTGTATGTTTACCTCTATTCAGTTTTATTATAATTGGCTTGTGGAAAAAGCGTAGTTCGCCTTGACTCTAGGCAGGTCTACCATAACGGCAGAGTATCCGTTTACCTGACTTAGAGCTTGTGCGCGCAATAGCTACTTGTTGGTTATTTATAGAACTCGGTAGGGTCTGGTCCTTCGCGCAACAGACCATTCTGCCTATGTGCCTTACAAGCCTCAGACATTTGGTCCTTAGAGCCGGATACTCCGAGTAAGAAGTACGACACCAGCTCCAGCGCTCTCCAAGGAAAGCCCCGCCTTCAGGAAGTAGTCACAGCTCACCACTTTACCTGGAGAAGTACTACTCCGACTTCGAAAGTCAACAAGTTGTCAGTCAATCGGGCTGTGTGGCAAATAAACTATCAAAGATTTCACAGAACTAAGATTTCTCCATTTTGCCGCGCAGTCCCGGTCAGATAACCTCCCTCATCAGCACATCAATTAACATCTTGAAGACTTAACAGAGATGAAAGAACTAGATACTATTGGTCAATTGACTAATCTCAACTCTCTGGCAAACGAACGTTTCGTAAGGAACAGATAGCAAAACATCACAAGCTCATCAAAGAATATCTAGAGCGGCCGATCAGAGATATAACCAAAGAAGACATTGAGACAGTTACCAGAGATGTTCAGCTAGATCTCAAAATCTTCAACACACTGCAGAGCAGAATTCAGGTTCTGACTGAAGATAAGGTTAAGAGTGAAGGAGCAAGCAGCAGCTGAACTCAAACTAGAAGAAATTAAAGCCAAGCACCGAGAATGTCAGAGACATCTTCACCACTTAAAAACCAGGTATGAACTCTACCAAGAAGGGTTCACACTTGAGGATGAATTGAACGCTCTAGAATCTGACGTTGGCACCTACGGATGAAGCTGCTGTAAATCACTTCCACGACACTTATCAGAGAGAAGAGGATGGCAGATACAAAGTTTGACTTCCTCGGCCAGAGCAAACGCCAACTTTGGGGGAATCAAGAAACATGGCTGTAAAGCAATTCACACAAAATGTGAAAGATCCCTTATTAAAAGAAATAAACTGTCTGAATTCAATGCAGCTTAGGCCGAATACGTCACTCTCCATCATGCAGAACAAGTTCCTACATCAGAGTTAACCTTGAAACCAGCCTACTACCTTCCTATCCATGGTGTATTTAAGGATACATCGACAACAACTAAAATACGACCAGTCTTCGACGCCTCGGCAAAGATATCTAACAGTGTGTCATTAAATGACACGTTATTAACTGGTCCAAGCCTCAATCCACTACTGACTGATGTGCTAATTCAATTCAGACAGCATCGAATAGGATTTTCCGCAGACATATCAAAAAATATCAGGGAAATTCTTCTTCACGAGTCAGAACGAGATCTACATCGATTTCTCTTATGTGATGAGACAGGTGCTATACGAGACCATAGAATGTGCCGACTCACCTTCGGTGTCAAATCATCTCCATACCTGGCGAATCAGTTCCTGAGGCATCTCTCCGTTATTCACAAAGACAGACATCCAGAAGCCAGTGAAGCAATACAGAACTATTTCTACGTGGATGACTTCCTGTCTGGGACAGAGACGATAGAAGATGTTGTTCACCTTCTAGAGCAGCTATATGCATTGCTGAAGCTTGTGGGGATGAATCTTCACAAGTGGAGGACTAGATCCAGAGAATTTCGTGACACTATCCCAAGTGAATTGATAGAGACAGAAGATCTCATCTTATCTGAGTCATCACTGAAGGCACTTGGTATCCACTGGAATGTCCAAAAGGATTGCTTTTACATCTCAACATCATCATCCGACTATACCATCACCACGAAAAGAACGATCGCGTCAGATTCTGCTAGAGTTTATGACATCTTGGGGTTGTTTTCACCATTCACTATTGTGGCGAGAATGATCAAGCAATCTCTATGTCGGGGCTCGTAATTTCCACCGACAACGTCAGCCCTGTCAGCTTCAAAGGACCAGGACAGATAGACAACCAGAGCCGCCACCAGATCACTGTTGCCCTATCGCTGGCACCTATGGCACTTGCAACGGGGCTGTGAAAAAGCGGGGACTAAGGATTGGCAAAGGTCATCTGACTTCAAAACACAAATACTTTGACAACAACTTTATAGGATATGCCTGAGGGTGATACACTTTGGGTTTATCATGATGAATATCATTAAAATGGTGTGAGAGCGATCAATTA
>WLWI01000563.1_pt1 | contig 33720 bp, 45 predicted proteins | sample 6701501 | NCBI WGS metagenome assembly WLWI01 (sample SAMN12718690, study PRJNA515312) | sponge metagenome | isolation source: marine sponge | host: Mycale hentscheli | place: New Zealand: South Island, Marlborough, Capsize Point | collected 2014-11-01 | reverse complement strand
AGAGCCATGGTAGGCTTTGATTCGTTTTGCACCTTCATCAACTAACTTAGCAACTTGTGAGAAAACTCCCATAACTTAGGCCATCAAGGTTGTTGGGGTATTCATTTGCATAGGCTCGTACAGCATCCCTACTTCTTTCTTAGCATCTTTTTCTAACTCATCTAGCTCATCAAGATTGTCTTGTCCATAGGGTCGAGGCGCTTGGTAGATAGACTCTGGGTTACGCCTAAGAGTAGGCAGAGGCGTGTAACTTGGAGCCGAGCCACCTTTAAGCTGTGAGGCTGAAGGGTTCATAATCCCCGCTTGAGACATTACGTTTTGCATGGAGTTAGTCGCGCTAACAAAATCGGGTTGAGATTGATTAAGAGTTGCGTGACTCATACCTCCACGATGACCGCCATATAGATTTCTACCAGAAGAAAAAGCCTGATGCACGCCTGAGTTTTTAAATGAGTCTTCTAAAGCTCCGAAGGGTGAGTCGTTATAGGCGTTGGTCATAGCATTTTCAAAACCAGCCATTTCTGAACCTATTTTGGATGTAGCTCCCGTTATTAATGATAATAAATCCATCATTCTTCTAATGCTCCATTTTCTGTGTCGTCGCTGTTAGACATATCTAGTACCGCTTGGAAAAACGGCGTAGCGCCTTGAGCTGCTGCAAGTCTTGCTCCATCTTTTTTCCACTGTGCTATCGCCTTTTTACCGCCTTCTTTGGGTGCGTTACGCATCCAATCCTTTAACCACTGAGAGGCCATGCCCTTTGATGTGAGATAAGGAAGAGCTACACCGCTCGCAATGGTAGTCAACGCGGTAATGGGATCAGCCATTAATCCCGCACCCGCACCCAAAAGTTGAGACACTTGCATTATGCCGGTAGTGTTGGAATTATTGACTAAACCCTCAACGCCTTTAACACCTTCTGCAAATACTCGCATGTCTTGCATAATTTCTTTTGAATTACCCGTAAGTAAAATGTCTTGGGAACCCGCTGGTATAACACTGTTGTCTGTCTGCGCTAAGATTCTGCCGGGTGATAATCGTTCAGCCGTTGCGTTCTGATTACCCTTTGTTGCCAGCCCTACGTCGTCCAATATCGCTGAACCAACTTGATTAAAGTCACCTTCTTCCAAAATACCTGACGCTTGAATCCGTCTGAGCTTTTCAGGATCGTTAACAGCTTTCTTAATAGAACTAAAAGCTTCGCTTGCCGTTGACCATTTACCAGTGGTCATAAAATGTTTCTCAACAACGTCTTCCATAATTACTGATCCAGCGCGATAAAAATCATTAGCGTCTGTCATAGCTTTTAAGGCTTCTTCACCAAAATCAGCCGCACCCGCAAACAAGTCATCGGTAAGTGCAGCATACAATTGTTTCAAGTCACCTTGTGACAGGTCGCCAATAGTGTCCCTATCCTTAATCTTTCCGCCTATCATTGTCCTCAATGAACGAAGGGTAGTGTAGTCCATGTTTTGACGGGCATAGTCCATGTCTGCCGTAACATCTGCCAAAGCTCCTATTTTTGGATCACGGAATATTTTAGAAATTTCAGGATCGTTGACAAACCTGTCTCTATAAGCAGCAAGAAAATCTCTTGTCTTTAGTGCCGGAACTCTTGCGTTTTCGGGAATGAACTTATCTACTTGCTTATAAAGCTCTTCAGAGGTAGTTCGGAAGTTATCTACATACTTCTTGGCTTGATTAACTAACTGCTGACCAGCCGCCTCTGGATTAGATTTACCGCCAAGGCTAAAGTGAAAATCATCAATCATTCGACCGACACCCTCCATCATATCCGCTGCGGACTTCTCCCAAGCGTCCACACCGCCCAAAACCTTTTGCGTTGCCGCGTCAACACCTTGCATAAATCGATTTCCAAGTACGCCAGCCGTTGCGTTTATGTCGTACTTGTTAGCTACATCGATCACTGCTTTATTGGCGTTAGTCATCATGCTTCTAAGCTTTGGAGATATAAAATCTTTAGCTGCGCCAAGACCCTTTTCAAAAGGTATCATATTCACGCCAAACTCAATTGCCGTGTCTAATGCCAGCTTACCTAAGTCTCTGGAGTCCTCACCATCGCCTAACTGGTTAATAGCTTGGTCATAAAGTGCGCCAGCAGCAGTGGCAGCACTTCCGGCAGCAGCGTATTGTCCTACAGGTGTTGTGGGTGCAAACACAATGCCAGCGCCGACACCCGCAGCAATTTCAGCGCCGACACGACCATACTCAGCAAAATCACCAAGCTCCGGCATCATACCGGGAGGGTTGTACAGTGTAGGTCTGCCATCGTCGCGGTTATAAAATGCAAAGTTGTCCTCCCCATAAGGTTGAGCCTCTGGGTAGTGATTACGCATTGACGCAAGTCTATCTGCTGGATTTTTGGCGTTACCTACAATGGCGCGAGTGCCTAAACCCGCGCCAGTGCTTCTATCTATTGATCCTGCCTGTGCCTCTGCGGGGTTAGGTAATACTTTCATCATGCGAGCAACAGCTTCCATGTCGTTAGCCGCTCTTGCATTGTCAATCGCAGACAATAATTGAGTTCTAGTTAATTCCATATCGACCTACTATTTAAGATATTTTTTGAAATCATTTTGTAAAAGATCAGTTTCCGATAACTCTGGATTAGCTATAAATTCAGAACGTAAAGGCCCAACACTGTTAGGCTGTGATAGGTCGGGGACTGATATCGTGTTATTGGTTGGTGTTTGAGATTGATTAAATTGTTTTCGAGTACCAAGATATTGAGTTATTACATTATTATCGCCATATCCTGAGTTAACAAACTTAAACTCAGCGTCGTCACGGATTTGGTTGTATGATTTTACATAAACAGACTCTAACTCATCAGCTAACATTAACATGTCAGTTACTTGAGAGTCGGTGAGAACGTCACCCTCTGCTACGTTGTTAAGTCGTACCATTAACGTGTCGTACACGCCTCTGGCTTCTGCCGTCAATCTAACCTCAGATTCACGAACAACAGAACCCGGATCAAGAACCTTGTTAAATTGAGTTACTGCTGCCACCTCAGATAATGGTGTCCCTTGCCGAAGTGCAGATCGTAACTTGTCCAGCGCCTGAAACGCTTCGCTTGCCGGAGCTACTGATTGCTCAAACCGAGTACCGTACTTGTTAAAGGTCTCATTTAAATTTTTGGGAATAATAATTTGGTTACCATCTGAACCTGTCAGCGGTATAGCGTTATCGGTAGCAAGCATCATTTGTCTATTTAAAGCGTTAAATGCTTCTGGGGTTTTTTGGTTATACAGTGCTTGGTTTTCTGGGCCAGTGCTTAAAGCGTAATCATATAACTCTTTAGCCTGTGAGCTTTGCGGTAAGCTGTTCTCATAGGCTTTTTGCCTTAACGCTATTGACTGCTGCTGACGCGCATTTCTGGCGGTAAGTAACTTCTCATACATGCCACGGCGATAGTCTTCTGATGCAGCCATTTGCTGTTTGTACCCTGCATCTAACCTAGCGGACGGATCATACTTAGTAGTGTCCTCTCCACTTAGCCAAAACAATGGAGACAAAAACAGTCTGCCAGTATCAGCCAGCGTGTCACCGACTTTAAACATGGTGCTGTCTCTAGTGCTTTCCATTTGCCTCTGTAGATTTTGCTGTCGAATGCCTTCCTTGCGTGCATAATGCTCAGTTAAAGCTCGGCTGGGAGCAACATATGTGCCTTGATTGTTTGGGTCTGGATTAGGAACAAACCCCGCTTGTGACAAATACTCAGCGGGCATTGATTCGCTCGGCGTGTAAACAGGTAAATTATCAAGACTGTTTTCTATAAAATTGTCGTGATTAAATGTGTTTAAGGCACCATCGTCTCGCTCACCCAAAATTGAATCAAAATATCTTGCCATTTTACTAATTTCTCCTTAACCGAACCCAAAACTTGAACCAGAACTACTGCCAGAGGACGAAGATGATGCGCTGCTGAGATTGTTTGGCGCTCCGACAATCTGATTGTAGAAATTAAGACTGTTAAACGGAGACATAGCTTGCTGATACTGATTGTTAAGAAGCTGTTGCTCATAATCGCGCATGTACTGACCGGCACCCTGTTGCATTCCAACGCCAGCCATCATGTTGTTGTAACCCTGTTGCCCTAACTGTTGAGCCATCGACGCGCCAAACTGTTGGTTTTGCTGGTTAGTGTTGTAAGCGTTTTGACCCATGCTCGTGCCGTACTGCAACATGTTGTTGTACGCACCTTGATTTGCTTGGTTAGCTTGCTGCTGAAACCCAGCGTTTTGAGCTGCTCTGTTAGCCTCTATACCAAGCCCCGTGTTATATGCTTGGCTCCTCATGCTTGCCGATATGTCGCCAATCCGATCACCCGCGCCGCGTGCAGCAATACCCGCCATTACACCCGCTCTACTAGAGCCAGAGTTACCTGTACCAGCAGCGTTAGACGCGATACTGGTAAGATCATTCTCTTGGAAATTACGCATAACGTCTCGGCTTGCAGCATCTATCTGTCCGTTAAGCACACTGTTGTTCATGTACTGACCAGCGTTTGCGGCGTTAAAGCCTTGGTTGTTAGCGGCTCCCATCATACTAGTCATGTTAGCCATGCCCTGACCAGCGCCCATTGCGGTGTTAATGCCGCCTTGAGCGTTGCCGCCCATAGCGCCACCCGCATAGTTTAACGCCATGTTTGTCCCTTGAGATGCATTAGCGCCACCGGCGACCATGTTAGAGCCAACACCGTAGGCTGTACCGAGCGCATTACCCAACATGCCGTTAATACCCGCAACACCCTCAACAGGCATCCCTTGCGAGTTAAGCTGTTGCGCTTTTCCGTATATGTCCTGCAAGTACGGTGATTGATTCGGATCAACAAACGTGTCTGCGTTGCTACTCGACTGGTTATTTGACTTGTTTTTAGAGAAACTAAATCCCATGATCTGTACCTATGCTATTTTGACCCAGCTTGTGTCGTAGTAATAAAGTCCACGACCACCACTTGGGTTCCAGTTAGTGCCGTCTGCAAATACAACATCGCCAACTTGTGGCTTTGCCGGTTCTGCATTAATGACGGGTATGTTTAAAGTTTGTTTTGATGTTGTAAAGCTGTTTGAAATCCTCACAAGCTCACCGGATATCCAGTTCCTAAAATCTGGCAAGCTCTGAGCCGATGAGGTTGTTGGCACATAACTCATCGTGCAGCCACCTCACTAACGTCAATATCTAGCCCGGTTAGTCGCCAGTAATCAGATGCGCTATTGCTTTCTACCTTTAACGCTAAATATCGACCAGATGACCTAACGTCAATTTTATAAGACGATTCTATGTTATAGGTTTGAGGCGCACCCCAAGAAACACCGTCCTGTGGCGACATACTTGAACCGACACTGATCTCAACAGTCCCCTGACCCTCTATTTGCGGCAGTATTCCGTTAATTTTTTTAATCGTGTTTGTTGCTTTCCCTAAGACTTGGTCAAGATCGATTTTTGTTGCTTCTAACGTGGCAATGATATTTGTGTCATTTGCAGCGTATGTGTCGTTCATCGTGTAGACTTTTGAGTTTGAGTACCCTGCGCCAATAAGCTTTAAAGCTTTTGCGTCTGAGTCTTGCGAGACGTTAGACCAATAGCTAGTTGTGTTACTCCAAGTACCGACTACTGTGTCCCACTCTCCTTGTGTGACGCCAACTTTATCGGACACTGTCAATGATCGAAGATCAGGCAAATCTTTAAACGTAAAGGCATTTTGCTCCCAATTGTAAACAAGCGCCCTGTTCGCAGTCTGCGAGTTAGACGCGTTGACATCAGCGTAACAAATTAAAATTTCAGAACTGTCGTTTACCGTTTGACAGAAAACGCTGCGAGTGTCAGCCAATGCGTTAAAAAAGGTTTTTCTCACACGTTTCTCGGCAATGCTTTGCTTTTGATTGCCGTCGTGTACATAAATGTCATTGTTACCAACTACTAAATGCTTGCCCATAAACGAAGCGCAAGCACCTCTGTTTATAATTCCGTCATCGCTAAACACTTCTCGGAATGAGAACACAAGCGGTGCGCCGATAAAATCCATCGCAAACACGCCGCGTTCGGCATATATTATTTGCGAGTTATTTAGCGTTAGCTGGTCAATAAGATCGCCATTGTTACCACCTAGCGTATTCTCTCCAGCTAAATTTGTTGTGCTAGTTATTGAGTAGTCTAACGGAACGCCCGTTGGCTCATACTCATCAGACCATCTGACAGTGTACGGATGCTTTGTGCTTGACCCCTCATAACCAGCCATAATGAGAAAAGACTTGTAAGGTTTTAAACATTGTGTGAAAACGCCTGAAGGCCACGCTGTAAGGTCTTGAAATCTACTTTGATCGGGTTGCATAAATTGCGGAACGTCAGACCCATTATTCATCATTACGGCAGTACCCAATTGCGCCGACTGCCAACGAGGGCTGTTGGTGTAGTTAAATGCATCCGATGTCTTCGATACATTTGTCAGAGCAGATCCATCGTACTTGAAAATTTTGTTTAAAGTTCCGACAATAATTAAATTAGCAGAATCCGTCATCCACCCTTGAACGTGAGTTGGCGCGTATGTTGCGTTAAATTTTAAACTATAGCCTAAAGATTTACCGATGCGCCCCTCGTGAAAACTGACGTTGTTGCCAACAGGAAACTGTGTAAGCTCAAGGTCATAAGGGTCTTGGTCGCTTACTATGCCGCCAGCGCCAATATTTCTAAGCGGAATGAAAGCCATTAATCTGCAATTCTCTTGAACATATAAACGACAATATACGGCTGTACGTTGTTGTGAGCATCGCCACTGCCTACTGTGCTTGTGTTTGGTGAGCTAAAGCTTGAATCTCCGTCTCCAGCGCCGGGACTACCAGACCCACGCGTGTTTTCTAATGTGTATGTGTGGCTGTGAGCTGGCATCTCCGCAATTGTTAATTGATGTGTCTTAGCGCCGCCGGTCTCCTCAACAGTGTCAAAGTCAGTATCCCCTGAATCAAGACCGATCATTACCCGTCCAGCACCAAAGGCTTCCCAGTTACCCCCAAACAAGGTGCTTGGGTTGGTTGCTGCAATGGATGTATAAATAGAGCCAATAGGCCAAGCGGCTAAAAGTGACGAGGTTACTGCCGAAGCTAATGCCGCTTCCAACCCTGTCACGTTTGACATTGCAACATCGCCATTAAACGTGCCAGCGGTTAATGTGTTAGTGCCCGGATTATAGGTAAAGTCTGTGTCTTTAAACAGATACTCTGGGTCTCCTGAGCCACTGCTGCCGCCGCCGCCGCCAGCGTTATTGTCTTGACCAAACACCATGCGATGCTCTGTGTCTTCTGACGCCGAAGGCGTGTCAACGCGCAAAGCTATGTCAGCAGTACCAGTTAAGTTTCCTGTAAAAACTGCATTAAGACCATCCGTACCATTGTCTACAATTTTAGTAACGCCATTGTCTGCGTATAAGTCTCCTTGCACATCACCAATTACATTACCAACAAGGTTAGAGTTAATTACAGAAGCTGCAAAGCTGCCATCACTGGCACGCTTTACTAGGCTAGACGGCGTTGCAGCATTAGTGGCACTGTATACCAAACCTATACCCGTGTTAATTTCTGTGTCAGAGACAGACACCGCACCGGTTATGGCGGGAAAAGATCGTTGCAAAACGTCCTTGATAAGACGTAAGTGGTTGTCACCTTCACTTAGCGGATCAGAGGTTGTGGGATTTGTACCGACCAACCCGTTAATATATGTTGAACTAGTATTTGCTTCGAGACCCATTTGTTTTGCCTACTTTGTTTGTTTTAATAGCACCAGCACATGGCTGGCGTCTTACGAATATCTACATGCACAAAAGATTTAGCCACGCCGACTGACATACCCATTGCAGATGCGTGTTTTACTATTGCAAGTCTTTGCTGTCCTCCAGATACTTTTATATCAGCAGCAATTCCTTGACTGTGAGTGCCCGGTGTTTTTTTTGCTTTTTCAACGCTATGTTTCTCAGATCGAAAGCCGCTAGTAATAATAAAAGGAAAGCCGCAAATCTGACGGAGGTGAGAAAGCGCCTTTAAAAACTCTGGGCACATATCTTGCTCACCTGTTTCTGAGCAAACAAACTCGTCTAATGAAAAATATTTGTACTCACTCATACAGTATTTCTAACACCTTTTCTAAAGACTCGTCTTCAACCGAAACATCTAAAGAATCTTTTTTAATTCTAAAAACAGTATTTTTTACATCGGGCGTAACTGCAAAATACACGGCTCGTATTGGCAGAGCCACAAACGCAAAAAAATCAACGTCACTACTTTCGTAGCTCTTTTTATTTGATCTTGATGGTTGCCATTGCCAATAAAAACTATTGTTAACTTCTTGCACGTACCACGTTGACTTAACTTGGCACTTATAAAAAATACCTGAGTAATTTTCTGCTATAAGGTCATAGGGGCTTGATGAAGATGCAGTTGCTATCGTCTTAAATCGACGTTGCAGCACGCTTGCGGCAAGAAACTCTCCGGCAACACCAATCCAAGCATCGTCACGAGTCATAGTTGTATATTCTACAGTATGTTGTAAGTTTATCCAAATATACGGTCTTATTGCTTTAAAACCTTGGATATTTTTTCCCCACTTCTACCTAAAACATAGCCTCCCAAACCTAGCTGCAATAATTGCCAAGCTTCATCTCTTAAGGGAGTGGCAAACATCCCAAAAGTATCGCCAACAACTAACGCTAAAAACGTCAGCATAGTAATAGGTCTCCATGACGCGGCAAGCCAGTTACCACTAGAAGCTTCTGCGGTAACAATAGCATGTTGGCCCTTAATCATTTCTTTCTCGTAATCAAAAACCCTTTGCATCGCTGCTGCCTGAACATCAAGAAGATGGCCCTTGGCCTGTAGCCTTTCTTCATCTGATGTGTGCAGCTCATCAATTAGCTGTGCTGCGGGTTTGAAAATTCCGGCAATGAGGTCAGGTAGACTATGGAGTTTTATCATTTTGACTTTCTATTAACTATCTCTTGTACGGTTTGAGATTCGTAAATTCTAATGCCCAACCAGATGATAGTAAATATACTAGCGATAGGTGGCAACCAAGCGGCTAAAGAAAGTATTCCTGTTGAAGCCGCAAGTACGTCCAGTGTGTCTTTCGATTGTTCGTCTAGCATGATAAGTTCCTTTTATTTCTCTGACATCGCCTGTGTTGTTTGATAACGGAAAAAGATACCACCCATTCCGAATAAGGTGCTGGCTAACATGATAGTTTCAGCAGATAGGTTAAGCTGTAGGACGTAGACCTGTAGAGCCGCTAAGGTCACACCAAAGACTTGCCATCTGTTACTACGGCTACGCCAGAATTGTTTTACTCTGTCCATGATAATTCTACCCACTCTTGATTGTCTTCATCCCACTCGTACATGCCTTCTTCTGGATAGGCTAAAGGTGAGTCCCATAAACAAGTATCTTCGTTTAGTGTCCAGCTAGGGTAAGGTTGAGGAGGTATGAAAGCATCTCTCACCTCATCGTAAGTGTCTCCAATCCCTGCATAGTTCTTGCGGAAAGGAGTACCATCGTTAGCGTGAACACCGCCATGTGTATTGTAGCTAGTGCGCTTTGCTCCGTAATACTCTTCCCAGTTAATATCATTCTCGTCTTCATCTTTACCAACAAACACCTGAGTGACTATGTTGTTATCTAATACTGCGTAATGTGCCATAGTTATTATCCAAAGGTTACTGTGTCAGATGGGCCAGCGGCTGTGATTTGAGTTATTTTATAAGCTCCAGAAGTAGTAGTTGAAGATGTAACTCCTGATGAAAAAGTTGCCGTGACATTAGATGGATAAGAAATAGCAATAAAACCAGAACCTCCATTTGCCCCCATTGGCCCCCCAGGATGTCCACCACCACCGCCACCTCCACCTGTACCCGCAGTTCCAGCCTGTACGGCACTAGCGCCTCCACCTTTTCCACCACCACCACTACCACCACTGCCTTCATTAGCAGTATAAGCGCCACCGCCTCCGCCACCAGCAACAGTTTTAACATTAGTTCCGTTTAACGCTAATGTTTTACCAATACCACCGCTACCACCATACTGACTTGCACCCCAACCTCCTGAAGCACCTTTCCCTCCACCACCGCCAGCACCATAATGAGGCGCACTTGAGTTGGGAGCCGCTCCACCTACATTTCCTTGCCCTGTTGTTCCTAAAGCTGTATTGGGATAACCGTATCCAGCGCCACCGCCAGAGCCTCCAACCTGACCAGCCGAACTATACTGGCCTCCACCCCCACCACCCAAAGTAGTGATTGCAGAAAATATAGAATTAGAGCCATTATAGCCAGTACCCGCTGTAATTGTTCCCCCAGCGCCAATGGTCACTTGATAAGCAGTACTGGGTTGTATTGTTTGTGATCCTTCCAACATTCCTCCAGCACCACCTCCTCCACCATCTGCGCCTCTTCCACCACCGCCTCCACCAGCAACAACGCCATAAGAAAGAGAGAAAGGCCCACCACCGCCACCACGACCTACAGCCTTGCCGATAGAGAAGACACTTACATTAGCGCCAATCATGCAATAATCGCATGTATGCCAGTAGCCGTAGTACCAGTAGCCAGCACTCGCTTAACAGAACATACTAAGTAGAAGTTATCAGGAACAGCTATTGTGCGCGTAGTTCCATCTATATTGTGAAAGGACACGTTCCCTTCTCCTGTGATGTATAGACCAATAGCAATGTTGCCAGTGCCTACGTTATCTGCACCGTCAGCAGGGGTTACAGGAACCATGTCGGTTACGCTGCCGTTAAGTTCTTCTCGTTTTCTGTCTTGAAATGGGTTTGACATTTTTAAACCTCTTTAAATTGGAGTTGCGGACAATGTGCCTAACTGTCCAATGTAAAAATAAAAGTTACCAGATGCAGACCCTACTGGAGTAGCTTCTAACTCATTTGTTCCGTTATCTATCGCCCATGTAAATGACGGATGGTTTGCGCCACCGCCTGTTGTTAGTCCGTTTTTAGCAATCTCTACAACCGTTGAACTGCCAGCAGTTCTTGTCACAAGAAGAACATAAGCCGCAGAGTTATATAAAGTACCACTAGTAGGAACACCATTACTTGCAAGAATATTAAGAATACCAGAGTAATTGTTTACGCTACCAAAGACAGATGATAAATCTACAACAGGAGTATTAGCGCCAGTAACAGCTAAGTTGTTTACGCGAGTTACACCAATAGGATCAACAACCGCAACTGTGCTTGCAATAGAACCAGTGAGCTTACAACTATTAAGGGAAAGTTTATGATTTTCATCAACCCCTCCGTTTGTTATTGAAATGCTTCCTTTAACACTGTTTTCATTATACCTGTTAATTTCAACATCAATAGAGCTTAAAAGATCCGCAGAAGAAGTAAACGATAAATTTGGAGTTCCGCTTAATGTCCCAGACGAAGGAGGTATAGTTGTTCCTGCTGTTCTTTGGGTTTTAATGACAGAGGTTCCGTTTGTTGGATGGGTTTTAACATCATAAACATTATATGTCGATCCGTTAACAGTATAATCGTTGCCTTCTACTGGCGTTCCAGAAGGGATATTGAAACTAAATTTATTTTGATTCTCCAAATCGCTTCGTAACGAACCGTAGCCAGAGTCATCTAAATCACAATTAGACGAAAAACAAGAATTTAGCGTACATCTTGTTCCACTTATTAAAGAATCATCATCCAATGCTGTATTTGCTTCAAACAAAAAAGCTGACCTTTTAGCGTCTTCAGCACCGCAACTATCAAAAGAAACGCCTGCTGTATTTCTTACTCGATACCCATAACGACCAGTTGCATCAGCGCCACAGGCTGTAAAGTTACTGTAGGACACATCTTGAATTAAGAAGCCTTGTCCTGCGGCATTGGTGTTAAGGGCATAACAGTTTTCTACGTTCAATGAAGTATTGTAATCACCACTGAAATCAAACCCTGTCACGCCACCCTTAGATCGACACTGAGCCATTGTTATCATGAAGCAACGATGAACTTTAAAACATGAAGCTGTAAATTGTTGGCAAAAAACTCTTTCAATAAATATTTCACTACCAGCCGTAAGACCTAAGCCGCTTTTGTTGCCACCTTCTAGTTCAAGTCCAACCTCCACCCGATTCCCGCCTATAATCATAAAGTCTTTAAACGCGCAGTAAGTAGGGTCTAATGCTTGAATAGCATGATTGCCAAGGGCTGTGTTAAAGCCGGGCGCACAATCAATAACAGTGTTGTGCATTCCTTCGCCCTGTAAGGTAATAGATGCTAGGCTTGCAGGGTTAGAACAGTCTACAACAATAGGAGACTTGATGTAGTATCGGCCTCTAGGAAAATAAATTACACCTCCTGTAGTCGTATCATCACCAGTATCTAAACTGTCGATAGCCGCTTGAATTGCTGGTTGCCAGTCAACGCCATTCTTCAAACTCTCAAAATCTTTTATGTTGACCTGAGCGCCTTCGATCATACTGTTTGTTGCTTTTGTTAAAGCCATGTTATTCTCCTAATTCGGGACGAGTAGCAGGGAATGAATCTGTAGAGGGCCATTGCCTTAGCTCTTCCCTATAGGTTATGTAATCATCACGCTGTGGATGATCTGTTAGTGGAATAATGTAATCAGTAGCTCTTAGTTCTAAGTCACGCCACATTTTTTCTTGAACTTCATTCATACAAACTCTCCCTCGTCATACTTATACCAAATAGTATTTGTTGTAGAGCCACTAACTTTAATGGCTTGAAATGTAGTACAAATAATATCAGAGTAGCCGACATTCAAATGAGATACACCACCCCAAGGTGAACAATAAAAATATTTAGCATTGCCGCCAGAAGCTGGTTGATGACTGTTAACATAATCTCCAATGTTGCCGTTAGTTATATAATTTACACCATCAATGGTTATGGTTACTCCTACTTCTGTGGAACTAGCAACAAATACCTTTACTCTAAGTAGCTTTCCTGTTGGTGCAGTAAAATTTGCAAACGTGCCGCTTGCCCCAGAAATAATATCTCCCTCAACTGTATTGCTTACTTTAAAGTAATTACCTCCACCACCACCTATAAAATCTGAAAAATTACTCACGACATTACCCACCCTTGCGTTGCGTCTGTGTATATGAATTGAATTGAGAGATATGCGGCATCCATTGTAAAGTCAGTTGCACTGCTCATTATGTTACTGCCGTTCCTAGCTACCACTGTGTCAGTAAAGTTACCCACCGTTACCAAGACTCTTTGTCCTATAGTTGGTGAGGCAGGAAGCGTAATAGTCTGTGTAGCAGTATCTACAAAGACATGAGTGTTTACCGTAGCCGTAAGAGATGCAGAAGTAACTACAGTTGTAATGCCTACTGATATGGGGACTGAAGCTATCTTAGCCGCTGTTACAGCACTGTCTGCTATCTTGGCTGTCGTTACGTTAGAGTCTGCTATCTTGGCTGTCGTTACGTTAGAGTCTGCTATCTTAGCTGTGGTTACTGTGCCATCAGATGGAACGCCAATTTGCATCGCAGAAACGGTTGAAACCATAATTTCGACAGCGGCTCCTGAAGGCGGTGCTGTAGAAAAAGTTACTACTGCGGGTGTATCACTTGACACTGTATAATTAGATTTGCTTTGGTATATGCCATTAAAATAGACTAATGTGTTGTTTACAAAAGCAACGCTAGACAAAGTAAAAGTTTTTAACGATCCGTTGCCAGTAAATTGATTTAGCAGTAAATCAGCAGAGGCACTTATGTTTCGCAACGCAGTCTGAACGTCAGTTACGCCACCGGTTTCCGGCACGTAAGACACAAGATCAGCACTCGTTGTCCCAACTTGTAATTCTGCTGCACCAATTATAGCTACCTCAATACCGCTTTTATTTGGTGGTGCCTCAGAAAAAGTCAACACGGTTCCTAATACGCTATAGGTTGTTTTCTCTTGATACACGCCGTTAATGTAAACTTGCGTGTTATTTACTGTGTAAGGCGTCGTTGATAACGTAAAAGATTTACTAACCCCATCGCCTGTAAAGTCAGATACAAAAAATATTGTTTTAACCTCGTCAGGCGATGTGTACTCGTAAAAACCTGCCATAATTTAATACCCGCTAGAAATTTGTGGTGTTGATCCGCCAAACTCTGCGGATCGAGCGTGGAGTATTAATCGACTCAACGCGCTTTGGTAATTTGCCTCCCACCGGGAGGAATCAGAACCTAAAAAGTTAGATGCTTCGACAAGACTGCCGTAAAGATATAACTGAGGAGCTGTTTCAAGCAGCTCGTTTGTTGAATTTAAATCTGAGAGTACAGGCACATTTTTATAATAAATAAAAATAAGTTTGTCGGATGCTGTCATTGTTGGAACCGGCTCAAATACAAACTTTCTTTCTTCTCGTGCAAAAATCTCTGGGCTACCGCTAGTTGATGTGAATCCACGAAGCTCATTTAAGCTTACCCGCTGTAGCGGATCGTCATTGTAAAAAGCATACTTCAACTCAAGAAAATCAGCGGGTATATCAAAAGCACCGTTGCTGTCTAATATTACTGATATTGTTTTTTCAATAGTTGGGATGCGTACTTCCTGCGACAGCCGGTCTTCAGCTAACGCAATAAAATCTGGTATTTCTGCTGCAAGGTCTGTTCTGTTTAGCCAGTTTGCAATTGAGGCTTTGAGGCCACTGTAAGTGGTAAGGCTCATAATCGGCCACCACCTGTTCTAAGGTACGCCCACTCTGGTGAATTAAGTTTCTTTTTAATTCGCTTTTGATCTTCTCGGTTAGGAGCCATAACATTAATGCCCTCTTCCATCCACTGCATTACAACAACAGCGGGTATACTGGCAACACGGACGTTTTCGCCCATTCTTTGCCCTTCGGCTTCTTCGCGTGCGCGTTTATTAGCAGCAAGAATTCCAGAAACATCTTGAGAGTGAGATATTGTTAGACTGTCATCATTCTGATTGTGGTCTACATGTTCAAATATTTTGTCTGACATAAATTCCTCAGAATAAAATAAAATGGACAGCCCCCGAAGGGACTGCCCGTTCTTACTATTTAAGCATTCAATTTTTCGATAAGACCTGACGCCTTGTCGTTTTCACAAACAAGAGTCTGCTCCGTGAGCATTTGTCTTTTGTCGCTATCGCCGACCTTGGCAAGTACGATAGTCTGCATAGGACGCAGAACCGCACGAGACCAATACTCAGTGTCCAACACAAGGCAAGTGTTAGCAGCAAGGAAGCGATTTACTACAACCGACACCTGTCCGAAAGGACTTACGTAAATATTAACCGCGTTGGTGATAGTGGTTCCTGTACCAAAGTCACGCTCACGACCCGCACTCGCTGCAAAGTTAGCAACTACGACAGAGTGAGATGGAGTGACCTGTACTTGGTTAGGATCGCCGCCCTCGTTGTAAACTTTTTGCAAGACATCTAGCAATAAAGTCTCAGTGAAAGCTCTGTTAGAACCAGCAGTGTTAGTTGTAGCCGCACTGATTTGGTTCTGTGCAGACTTTAACTGACGCGCCGCTGAAGCCGATCCAGCAGTACCAGCTTGCAAAGCACCGACGAATGCGTGCTCGATATCACGCCGTAATTCTTTTCCTTTCTTAATGATTTGGTACTGAAGCTCAGTCCCGCCTCGACCATAAGTAGCAACAGAATCAGCAGTTCCAGAAGTCTGCACAACCTTAGTAAAGATTTGGGTTGATGCGTTCTTTAGCTCTGTTTGATCGACGCTAGAAGCTCCAGCATCCGCTCCTTCAAGTGCGGCATTTGACGCCACGGCTGAAAGTGAGTCTTGTTGCCATTGGTGCAAAGTAGCTGTCGCTGAACTTGTACCGATTGCAGAGGTGAAAGGAGTCATAGTAGGAGACACGTCATAAATTATGTCTTCGATATCTTCCCGTTTACCTACCTGATCAAATGTTTTGTACGTACCGGCAATTGTAGCCATGTTAAAGATTCCTTATTAAGAGGTTCTGTTCAAGAGGGCTTGAACCGCGTCATCCACTGAACCGGATTTCTTGAGACGTTCTCTTGATTTACGATATGTCTCTTTCTTTCCTAAGTCCTTGGGTTCGCTTTTCTGACCCGACAAAGTTTTTTTAGGAGATGCCTTTACTTTCTTTTGCGTCTCCGATTTAGCCCGGTCAAATAGCATAGCCTTGTACATTGCCGTTATGGATCGATGATCAGTAATGCCGTTGAATTCTTCGCTTGAAACGCCTAATGCGCTTTTAGCGTATTCTCCAATCGAGTAATACACATCATTGTTCCAGTTTGGGATTGTAGATTTCAGGACAGTCAGACTTTCGGCAGCTTTCTCTTTAACCAGCGTCTGGTGTTGATCTTGAACTCGCTTTTGATGATCTTCAGCTTGTGACTTTATAAAGTTATAAGTCTGTTGCGTCTGCTCATACATAGCCTTTGCTTGCTTATATTGATCAGGGTTTTCAACCGCCGCTTGCTCCCAGTTCACATTGTCAAAGCGTGAAAGGTCTGCTCCCGATGCGGTTAAGAGGGCGCTAAGTGTGGATTCATAAGACTTGCTTTGTTCTTCAGCGGCCTTACGCTGTTCGGCAACAGCTTGCGTCTTCTTTGTGTAATCGCCTTGGCGTAGATATCCAAGTTTAATCTCTTCGACAGATAGCTTCTCGCCATCTACCTCAATCATGCCCTCAGTTATTAACTCAGGTTCTTTTTCGCTTTCTTCCGCGTCTTCGTCGGTTGGGTCTTCTTCGACCTCCTCTGATAACTCGTCTTCTTGCTCAAGTTCCTGATCCTCTTCGATTACTTCGTCAGTAGTCTCCTCGACTACTTCTTCCTCGTTACTAGGCTCTTCGGTTTGGTCTTCTGACTCCAATACAGCCGTAAGTCTTGAGATAATGTCACTATTATCGACTTCAGGTGAGTCCGTTATGGTTTGCTCGTCTGACATCAAATTTCTCCTATTTTACTCTACTTCTTGTGGTAATGCCAAGTTATAGTTGTTTACCAGACCAGCAAGCTGCTGAACAAACATCTGACCCGCTTTAAACATCAAATACAACCTCTCCCGCTCTTCTGCCTTATCAGGCGGCGTTGCAAGTATCTGTTGCACTAAACTAGCGTTTAATTCATCAAACGCAGTGTTAAAAGCTGTACTCTCTAAAAGATGTACCGCCGAGTCAGCTAGTTCTGCCTTCTCGCCTAAAGTTAAATCGTCGTTATTGCTCATTTCAACTCCACTTGTGTGGTTGGTTAAAAGACTACTCAGCGCAGTCTCGTTGGTGGCCTCGGTAAAGTTGTGTCTTTATCTACCTTGCCTTCTTTCCATTTCTGGAAATCATCAAACGCTTGCTTACACGTTTTTTTCTTTTGGTGCTTGTCTTTACTTGCTTTTTTGACAAACTCCTCAAGTGCTTGTTGGTTAATAGTCATTGCTTATCCTATGCTCACGTTTCTGTTTTGAACTTTCTCCAAAGCAAGCTCCTTCTCGCTCATCTCCATGTCGTGGTTTTGCTTCTCCACATCCATAAGTAGTCGGCTGTCTTTCTCTTCCTCTTTGTGCTGCATATCTTCAAACGCTAACATCATCTTGTTCTGCTCTTTTACAACATCCAGCTCAAGCTGCCCTTCTAAAACACCAACTTGCCTTGCAGTCATACCGGCGTTGAATTTTTCAACTTCAGCTTGTTTAGCTTGCGCCTCTTGCTGCGCTTGCTGCTGCTGTTGCTGCATTTGCTGGAACTCAGGACTGTTTGGATTGAACAGATACATGTCCGATGACTTGATGTTAAGAAGCTCAAAGGCTCTACTGATCATCGCGTGACGCTGAGAGGCACCGTACATGCCGCCCAGTGTTGGGTCTTGCGGGTTCATCGTAAACTGCTGGTCTAAGCTTAATAGCATTTGAGCTTCTTGAGCTTGCTCTTCAGGTGTAAGCGCGACTGCCACAGACATCTCAGTACGATCACCGAGAAATTGAGGGTTTACCGGGACAAACTGACCGTCCAGTTGCACCATTTTTTCTTGCTTTTCGTTCTCAACAGCCAACTTGTACAAATCAAACATCAACGGTTTTAGGAAGTTTTCTGCTAAATTCCTAGCCATGACCATAATTCGACGGTTACTGGCGTTCATAAATTGCGTAATAAGGTCAGAGCTGTTTTGCTTACTTACCACCGTGGAGTCCATGCCCCTCGCCATACGGCTCATACCACTACGCGCTTCTTTCTCTGTCTCTAAAGACTCCATCGCTTGGAAAACAGTGCCTGACAAATTAGGCATAGCCATTGGGCGAACAACAGATTCAGGATTCGGAGAATTCACATCAATTACTGCACCGACGCGATTGTCTAGCAAATCTCTGGGGTTTTTTACCAAGGACAGGTTTGCCACAAATCGTGAGGTGTTGGTCATAAACGTGTGATCAACTACTCCACGCTTCAAACTAGACTGCGTCTTCTGGATGTCACATAACACATCGGCAAGGCTCATGCCGTAAAAGCGGTGAGGTAAAGGAAATGGCGTGAAGTAACGGAACGGCTTCTCGCTTACCATCTCGATGTCAAGAACAGTGGTGCGGCTGTGCAAAACCTTTAAATAAACACACTTTTTAAGATCAGAGCGATACTTTTTGAGATATGACTCGTAAATAGTTACGTACTGTCTGTCGTTGTCTGCCTCATAACCTTCTTCGCTACCAAACTCGTCTACCGAATCACGAGCTATTCTTCCCTCGTCGTTTAAATTGTCTTCGGTTAGCTTATCAACCAGCTCAGGGTCATACCCTTCACTTAAAAGCTCTCCGCGTGTGCGGCTTGTGCGGTGTGAGCAAAAGTCAGCATCATCCTCACCGGTTGCACGAGGTGTAACCAAAAAATCTTCTGGCGATATAGACTCAACGCACACCTTTGACTTGTCAATCTTGCGTGCAATCTCACCGCTGTACATAACCTGTTGAATTGCTACAGGCTGTCCGGTTTGTGGGTCTTGCACTTGAGCCATAACAGCCTCTTCCGCAATCTCCATGATCGTGACAGCAGGATCGGACGCCAGCATAGAAAAACTAGCCTCATCCAAACCCTCAAACGTCTCTTCCTCATACTCGTAATAGTTTTTGTAGTACCGCTTTACAATACCTGTCTTAGCAACCAGCGCATCGTGTATGACATCGTGCAGAATCTTGCTACCTTTGTTCTCTCTATAAAAAATAAAGTTAGTCAGTGCGGTTGCCATCTTCGCTGGCACAAAATCCTCTGCGGTTTGCGGATCAAAACGGCACACATCACGATCAGCAGTAAACGTCTCCATCAGCATTGCCTTGACGCTCTCGACTGCGTCAAAAACGTCCATAGAAACGTGCTGCGACCGACCGGGTCTCTCGTTACCCATCGGCTTACCGTAGTAATATTTGTAGGCTCTATCACGCTGCTCACCAATCTCGCTTTCAGCGTATGAGTCTGCGGCGTTGATGCTGTTCTCAAGCGTCGCTATAAGTTCTCTTTCGTCGATATCAGTAGTTATATTCATAACTGGTGTGGTTACCTCGCCCTGTTGTCATTTGTTCACGCTCTGCTTTATTCTGCCCAAAGCGTGTAACCGAAAGTGCCGCATAACGAGTAGCGTCTAGCAAGTCATCATGCTCCTTATGTATCTTTCCTTTTTTCCGGTGATACCGCCGAAACTCCTCAAACCAAGGAGCCAAATTGTTGAACACCTGTAGGCGTCCAGTTCTGAATCTTTCTAACATCTCCATCAATCCCGGCTCAACGTAGTTAGTGCCATCAGGATTTGTAAACCTACCAATCATCAACACCCCCGCCTCTAAATACATCTCAGCTAAGGTGCGACCGCTGCCCTTCTCAGTGTTGTCACCGTCATGCGGATAGATAACAGGGATGTCCTTGCCACGGCTCTTTATCACCGTGGCGTGTACTGCGGGTATCTCGCCCTCCTTCTTATAGGCGTCATACACATAAATAGTGTCGTTATCCGGGTTATAGGCCGTCCACACACAAGTTGTTGGGTGCGTTATCCCAAAGTCCACCGCCGCCAGCTTTTTAAAGTGCGCGGGAATCTCAAACGGCTCACACTGGATAACCTCTTCGGCTATTGGGAACACCATCCCCTCACCCAATACCGGAATACCTTTACTCCGCATATCTCTCTGGTACTCAGGGATCGCAGCCAGTAGCTGCTCACGCACCGCATCATCTAAATGCGGCGCATCCTCCCAAGTAACATTTTTTAAATACTGCCCTTTTGCCGGGTGATCCATAAACTGGGACACCAACTCAGTCATCCCATTCTCTGGCGTTAAAGTACCGACGAGGTAACCACCCTTCCCGTCATTACCTGTCGCTGTTCGCGTAAGACATTGTGGGTATATTGCGGTGTCGGTTGGTTCCTCGTCGATCCAGATATAGTCCTGACTCGATCCCATTAATACATGCTGACCCTGAGTGTAGGACTTAAAACTAACAGTAGAGGTGTTACCAGTGGCATAACTTACAGCCACATCCCTTGGTAACCTTGGAGTACCCATAGCCGGTGTGACCTGATAGATAAGCTTTTGAGGTATTAGCCCTGAACCATCGAACTTACCTTCGCCAAGATAAGTGCCAATAAGCTCCTTAACGATTACATCTCGAAGCTGCTCACCAGAAACACCTAAGCACCAAATCTTAGTCGGTCGAGTAAATCTAATACCCTCCCACCAATCTGGATATAAGCCTGTTAAGTGGTATGCAACCTCTGCTGCTTGAGAAGCCGTTTTGCCTACGCGGTTTGCAGCCATAAGCATTCTCTGCTTATTGGTCTTGCCAGCCTTGTAAAATTCTTCTTGCCACTCATAGGGCCGGAAATAAGCTAGACGGTTTTGAGCTTTGTGAACTTTTACTACACGAATCGCTTCCGCTATTTTTTCCGCCTTATTTTTTTGTGAGGCGGTGAGCTTTGAAGCCGGTTTTTTTGAAGTCTTTCTCTCAGACGCTTTTGCCATTATTTGCGCCCTATATGTAACGATATATGCGGGGGCGTACTGCCCCAGGCGGGAGTCCCAATTTTGCGAAACGACCTCAAAACCGCAAAACCTGACCGGCTGCTGTGCCGAAGATTGTACCAGATAGCCCTAAGCCATTGATTAACATACATATTAATCTTATCAGTCATAAGACTAGCCTAGAGGCTGGACGGGTCAACGCCCGCATCCTTCAAGGCTTGCAGTGCAGCGTCTATGTCGTGAGTTACCTCGATGCCTCCGCTTACGTTAGCATCTACTTCGGTTCTATCCCGCCATCCGCCTCGATTCTTTAGATAGAATATCTGCGCTGATGTGTTGGGCTTGTCAGCCGTTGCGGATTCAAACAGGGAATTAGTGACGGATGTGATCCCGGCTTGCTTCCCAGCCTTTAAGGTGCTGCCGAATGTGTCATCGTCGCGTTTGCGGCGTGCAATCGTCGAGACTGATATGCCTAGACTAATTGCTATCTGTTCTTCCGACAGCCCTATTTTTGCTAGGTTATAGAGCTTTTCGTAATCAATGGGCTTAGTGTTTGCCAATGTTGATACTCCTCGTTAGATCGTGAATGACGCCGATTATATCGCATTACAACCGTTAGTTGTGTGTCCGATATGCTGTTGTCGAGATTGGTTGACCGATTAGCGGTTGTTTGATTTGTATCGTGCGGGCTACAGGCCACGTCAGCTCTACGTTTCAGAGGTTTTACTGGCCGCCGCACGGGTGCCGCACGGGTTAACAGAATCTACCCGTGCGCCTGTAGCCCAGACAGCGCGTGGGTTACAGAGAGACGCACGGGACGCACGGGTTAAACAGGAAAAAGTCAGTAGGATTTAACACGGGGGCACGGGGAGCCTATATACCTATATTATTTCTATTTAAATAAAAAGAGAGATTAACCTGTTCTTCCCGTGCGCCGCCAGTAATGGCGCGGGTTTCAGAGACGCACAACCACCCGATTTTACCCGTGCGTACCCGTGCGTTTGGCCTTATCCCGTGCGCCTCACCGCCTCACCGCCTCAAACCCTTAAATCATCCCCAGCTATCAATGCTAAAAAAACAACGCAAAACAGACAAACAAACAACATCACACACCTCACTAGTTAATGGGCGTGCATTGTAATTTTGTGTAAGGACACAACTAAATGATTTAAGGCTATGAGGGTTATGCTGTGAGCGGTTAGATGTATTCGCTGATGAAGTCGTTACGCATCAATTCAATGGCACCTAACAGTGTTGTGATTTGAATGCCATCTGAGTGCCAAGAGTTTGTCACTTGTCCGTCACCAGCGACAGCGACGACCGCAAAGGCTTTGATGTTTTCATGCATGGCGTAACTGCCAAAGTCTGAGAGTGCATCCAGAAGAGCCTGAGAGGTTATATCCCTTACAGGCTCATCGGATGATTTGCTACTGTTTATATCGACGATTTTCAATTTCTCTCCTTATGAGGAAGTTGCGTTGCTTGTCTTCGACGATGAGCCAAGCCCCGGAAGCGCAAACACAAACGGCAAATAAAAATAACAATGATAATAAAACGTCCATTTTAATACCTCTCTCGGTTAAGTATACCACTATTGGTTGTATTGTTGGACACAGAAGAAGCCGACATGATCCCGGCGATGCGTCCCTTGACGACTTCTCTAAGCTCACCGCGTTTGCGGTAGTACATTTGGAGCATCTCATCAGTGTCGCTTTGCTTGCGTTCTAGCTGATGTATCAGCTCATCGAGTTCAAATAAGTTCATCACTCCACCTCCTTTGGTATTCGACCTTTAGCAAAAACATTCATTGAATGTAACTGGGCTATCGTGTCTGCAAGCGTTTGTCTTTGATCCTTGTTTTTAAGAAGCAGATAACTTGCACACGCCCAATACGCTTGATCTCGATCTAATCCTCCATGGAAGCATTCGAGAACGTAATCACTTAAATGCGGTTTTAATTCGCTATCCCACTTCGGCACATTGTTCATATTCATTCGACTACCCTCACAGCCTCATAAGCAAATGCGTTGTTAATCATTGCCTCCTCTAAGGCTCCAACACCACCACTGATGATGTAGCTACGGACAAAAGACCGCATATCCTCATCAATTGCATCCAGACTCTCTTGGAACCGATAAACCTCATCGGCATCCACTTCCACAGTAAACGCTATTCTTATTTTCATCACTCTATTCCTCATCACTTTAGTTATGCCCCTGAAGGGGCGGTTGGTTTAAACAGCGTCTGAACTTTCTTGCTGTAGTTTCATTTCTTTTAGAACTTCAACCGCATCTCTTCTGCACTCGTTGCGGTTTTCATAAAACCCTGTTTGTATCAATGACCCTGCCCACTTATGGTCCGCATCGAAGTAGCCGATGCTGTCTTTAGTAATTTTAATGTCTGACGTTTTCCAGTAGTTTGTCATTTTGTATCTCCTTGGTTAGTGCCATCCCCTTGATGACGTAGTCATTATCTCATTTTTATGTTGTATAGTCAACTACAGGTTGTATTTATAACTAAAAAAAACCCCTAAGCCGTGAAGCTTAGAGGCAAAGAGAGTATCAGCTAGGGGAGTTGCCGAACTCTAGGGGGTTTTAATCGTCGCAAGTGTCACAGGACAACGGATTGAACTCTTCAATGTCCTCACCGCCGCACCGGTCACACTCTAAATAAATTACAAGGCGCTCAATGTGCTGATCGCCCATCGGCTCATAATTTTTTTCTACTATTTCGTGAACCTCTCGCTCGTCCACCACCCCACACTTGTCGCACTTGTACATCGTCATAGCCTTGGCTCCAAAAATCCTGTCAAAATTATCGTAAAAAGACGCCGCTGTTGGGCGTTGCTTGCTACCCTTACCCATTGTCTGCCTCCCACACATCATCAAAAACATCCTCGGCTTTGCTCTCATCGAACTCAGCCCAATCAACTTTTAGGCCGTTACTGGCATCAAAGATAAAGCGCCCAGCCTCTAAGCCGCACACCTGTATCGTCCTAAATCGTTTACCCGCCACCGACTTATGAGTTTCACCACTAAACATGTTTGCGTAATTTCTTATCGCTCTCCAAAACGCCGACTCTTTCACTGGCAGTTGAAACTTGGTAACACTTGAGCAATAGATGTGATAAATCTCAGCCTTTGGAGCTTCATCGCCCCAGCTAATGCAGTTACCAGCGACTCGATTCTCTCGCAGCTCACCACTCATCAGGCCGTTGTATAACCACTGATCGACTGTGTTAAGTGCCTCCAACTTCTGGTCTTGCAGCGCATCGGTTTGAGGCACTAACCTCAAATTGGTAGTGGATAGGTCAAAGGTTTTGAGGTACTCAAGCAATGCACCCGCCCCACCCGTGTTGTACCACCGGTCAAGTTCAGAGAAATATTTAGAGTCTTGCTTTCGTGTAATACCGACATCAAATACAGCAAAGCGACGCTCATCCAGACTCGCCGGAACGACGAACTCCTCATTACTGGTAAAAAGAATGCGCGTGTAGTTTGGCGCGGTGTAAGCATCAACGCCTTTGCGCTCAATGGTGATCTCCGGGTTAGTCAGTAAGTCTTTAAGCGCACCCTCTGAGGCTTTTGCCCCAGCCCAGTACGCTTCATCGGCTTGCAGCAGTAACGTGTCTTCAAGATGTCGGTTGAAGTTACCCGTAACATGCTCTGCCCTGCTTACGATCTTGTGATGAGCCTTAAACAGACCACCTAATAGCTCACCGAATTTAGTCTTACCGGTGCCTTTGCGGCCTCGTAACACTAGACCCACCCCGATTTTATTCATCGGCTGCTGAATCATTTGAGCTGCCCAGCTTATGATGTAGTTTGCGTGAATCTGATTTCCGTCAGCTATAACATTAGTGACAAAATCTAACCACGGTTCAACATCACCCGCTGTCGCGGTGTAACTCCACCCACGCCACAAGTTGTATCGATCAAGAATCTCCATGTCGGGCGCAAATGACAGCCCAGCCGCATAGGTTCTTCGCTCTGGATGCTCAAGCCACATATCAACAAGGTTTAAAAGCTTGGGCTTCTCATCACCTGACAGCACGCGGCAGTTCATGTGTTCTTTCTTCAGGTCTTCGAGCTTGTACAGGACAATACTGTTCCCTTTGCCTACATCCTCACGGATAACTCGCGCCGAGCCTTCAACGTGCACAAATGCCCACTCTTTAAGCATTCGGGGTAGTCGCTCTTCAATCACCTTCTCAGAGACGACGGCCTTTTCCATCTGCTTGACTGACGCCATCGTTACTGGCGCTCGACCTTTCGTGTCGAATGTCGCGTATCGACGCTCACACTCACCGTCGCGGTGCTTGCTACTGTCAGATGACCACTCGTCCCATATGATCCAGCCCGTGTCAGCGCCATCGAAGTGATGGTGCAGTGCCATACCGACCTTTACCCAATCATCGTGATGTGAGTCGGGGTCTACTGAGGCAAGTAACTCTTTTACACCCTCCTCGTCGACATCCATTTTAGGTTTCAGCATGGTGATGTCGTCCGGGTCTACTTCTATCGGAGACACGCCCTTCCTTGCAAGCTCCCAGTTTGTATCCTCACCGGCTAATGATTCAAAATAGGCAATAAACGCGTCGGCCTTTTCTTTTGTCATTAGGGGTAGTGAGTTTTGAGCGTGATCGGCAATACCACCACGAGAAGCGTTCCACCGGTACGGCTTTTGCGTCGTCGGGTGCATCCCATAGGCTACAAACTGTTGGCCGTCGGCTAACACCTCAACGGCGTGTGTTGTAGACATCGCGTCTTCATACTCACAGCTCCGAATCTTCTTAAATCGAGACTCAACCCGATAAGGTAGAATGCATTTGGGAAAGTTTCCGTATCTCACTGGTGATGTACCGACGTTCTCTTCTAACCACATCACTAGCTTTTTGTTTTTGTCTTTGTCGTAACAATCAATATCAACCGCTATTGTGTTGCGGCAAAGAATGCCCACGCCACCATCGCGGTGACCATTAGAGAGCCACGCGTCAACGTCATCGTGCGTTGATCTGATGTCTTGCCAGCCCGTTAGCATCGGTGCCTTTTTGTTCTTCATTATCGGCACAATTTCGTAGCCTTGATCGACTAGCTTGTGCCCAAACTCCTGTAAAAACCCCATTACTACCACCCTTTATAAATATCTTGACGCCCTTGTCATTAGCGCAATTTCAGCCTTATCAATTTGCTTGCTAACCCAAACCAAAAGGCCGCTAATCCCCATCAGCAAATTGGCCGACCACTTGAAAAAATAATATTTAAGTCGGCCTTTATCGATTGATGGCATAGACCGGCTCCTTTCGATTAAAGTCTTCGACGATATCGGGACAAAGCTCTTTCCAACTAACTTTGCCTTGGGTTAGTAACTCCATTTGCATCGCTCGGTGCGCCGGAATCAACCCGGACACTCGCCATTTACTTAAAGCTTGCTTAGTAACATCTAGCGTTCTAGCTAGTGAGCTGTCGTTCTTCAAGCTTGAATGCACAACCACGTTGTCCAGTGCAGACTGCACGATTGGTGCGTAGGTACTGACATGCAACATTGTATAAATCTCCTTAATTACAACTAAATAGTGAATTTACATCTAAAGAGTTGACACCTTAGTTGACTACCATTAGTATTGTCAACAGCTTTTAGTTGTAATTAAAAATAATATTGATTTTGAATAGACAAGAATGGAGAAGTGAATACATGGCAGCACACGCAATATTAAGCGCAAGTGGAAGTAGCAAATGGATGAACTGCGCCGGTAGTATTTTAGCTGAGAGCGGAATGCCGAAAGATGAAGGGTCGATCTACGCAACTGAGGGCACAGCAGCTCACGAACTTGCAGAGATGAGCTTAATTAGTCAACGACCGCCAGAGTCCTATGTAGGTGTAGAGGTTGAGGGTTGGTTAGTCGATGAAGAGATGGCTGAACACGTATCTACTTACGTGGATTACTGCAACACCTACAGTGGTGAAAAGCACTACGAGCTTAGAGTCGATTACTCGGAGTGGGCGCAAGGTGGATTTGGAACTGCTGACTGCGTAGCTGTAGACGACGGCGTACTTAACATTATTGATTTGAAGTACGGGACAGGCGTTAAAGTTTCTGCACAAAAGAACTCACAACTTATGTTGTACGGCCTTGGTGCTTTAAAGATTTACGCTGATCAGGTAGATGTCGTCACCATGACGATAGTGCAACCTCGTCTTGATCACATTGACAGCTACTCGATAAGAGCTAAAGACTTGTTCAAGTGGGCAGAAGAGAAAGTACGCCCTGCCGCAATTGCAACAATGGAACCTGATCCAGACTTTAATCCCTCCGCAACGGCTTGCCGGTGGTGTAGAGCAAAGCCTGTGTGCCGAGCATTAGCAAAACACAACTACAACCTCACACTGTCAAACTTTGACAATCTCGAAGAGCCGTTACTCGTGCAAGTTCCGCACACCCTCACACCCGATGAGATATCCAAGCTCGTTCCCAAAATGGATGCGCTCATCGGTTGGGCGCGAGGTGTTCAACAACACGCACAGAGGATTCTCTTTGATGGCGGAATCTTGGACGGCTACAAGCTCGTTCAGGGTCGATCTCAGCGCAAGTGGATTAACGACAAAGACGCAGAAAAACATTTAATTAAGTTACTGGGCGACGAATCGCGTAGTAGCAAACTCATTTCGCCAGCTCAAGCAGAGAAATTGCTTGGAAAAGCGAGAGCCGCAGAGGTTACTGAACTCTGTTTCAAACCCGAAGGCAAACCAAGTCTTGCGCCGGAGCACGATCCACGCCCCGCCATCAAGCCTGATGTTGCCACTTACTTTTCAGAAATAAAGGAATAAATAAATGAGCGTAATAATGATTAAAAATGCACGACTGTCTTTTCCAGAGATTTGGACACCTAAAGCTTTTAACGAAGGCCAAGCGCCGAAGTTTAGTTGCAATCTTTTGTTGGACAAAGAAAACGACAAGGCACAAATCGCGTCGTTTAAAAAGACAATTAAGGAAGCCGCATTAGATGCGTTCAAAGGTCAAATTCCTAATGGCCTAAGCACTTGCCTTGGTGACGGAAACTCCAAGTCGTACGACGGGTATGAGAATGCAATGTTTATTAGCTGTGCTTCAAGGCTGCGACCACAAATTATTGACAGAGATCGAACGCCCTTAGTTGAGGAAGATGGACGACCTTACGCTGGGTGCTACGTCAATGCGGCTATTTCGTTGTGGGTTATGCAAAACAAGTGGGGCAACAGGGTCGCCTGTAATCTTAACGCCTTACAGTTTTCCAAAGATGGCGACACCTTTGGTGCTGGTGGTATTGCGGTCGATACTGTTTTTGATGATATCCAAGCAGAGCAAGACGCGGATGTTGAAGCCGAAGATGATTTTTTAAGTTAAGGAGTGACGATGAAACCCCGTTTGAGCTACACCTACGTCGGTGAGAGATTTCCAGAACATTACATGAAGGACGTAATTGTTGGCGAGATTGCTCGTCAAGCGGGGATTCCATATCGTATTTTAAAGAATCGCATGGGCATGAAAAAGGCAAGAGGTCACGGCGTTTTTATAACTGACGATGACTTACTGCCTAAGAAACGTGAGATTCAACGACCCACTCAGTGGAAGCGTAAAGAGACTCCGGTTGTTCACAGTCTCAGTCAAAAATGGCTACGGAAAAAGCTTGTATGAACATTACGATGGACTTTGAGACTTACTCTGAGTGTGACATTTTTAAGGCCGGAGCCTACGCTTACGCTGATCATGATACAACCGAGGTGTTGTGTTTAGCGTGGGCGCTAGGTGACGAGTCCCCTACCCTTTGGACGCCAGACATGCCACCTCCGCAAAGGCTTTTCGATTTGATAGAGCAAGGCGCAACGGTCTGGGCGTGGAATAGCTTTTTTGAGATGTCGATTTGGAATCAAACCCTTGGGTGGCCGTCTATCCCTATATCCCAGTGGCGTGACAGTGCAGCCCTTGCCGCCGCACAAGCTTACCCCCGCGCATTAGGTAAGTGTGGTGAGGCACTAGGGTTAACCGGTGACGCTGTCAAATCTAAGCGTGGCAAGTTACTGATACAACGTCTATGCAAGCCCTATCGAGGTGAGCGCAGACAAGACCCGGAGATGTTTAAAGAATTATGTGACTACTGCATTCAAGATGTGGTGGCTGAACGTGAGATACGAACAAGGCTGAGAAACCTCAAAGGCTTAGAAGTTGATGTGTGGATCACAGACCAAGTTATAAACTGGAGAGGTGTTCGACTTGATAAAGAAAGCATAGAAAATGCTCTTAATATTATTGAGCAGCACACCGTCCGGTGTAACAAAAAGATATACGAAATTACCGATGGCTCGATGGACTCAACAGGTAGTCGAGCTAAAGCAACCGCATGGGTTGCAGAGCAAGGTTATGAGTTGAAGGCATACGATAAAGCAACTATTGCGGAGGCTTTGGATGACCCAACTGCGACAAAGATTGTTAAACAGTTTCTTAAAATACGTCAGTCACTGAGCCGCACCAGCACTAAAAAGTTTGAGGCTATGTTGAAGTGCCTCGGACAAGATGGTCGAGCGCGCGGTGTGCTGACATACCACGGAGCCGCAACTGGGAGATGGGTGGGCAGACACTTCCAACCTCAAAACCTTCCACGCCCTAATGTTGATGATGTTGATGCCGTGATTGAGCTGATGCGTCAACGTGATCCAAAAGTTATTAAAGGTGATCCTATGGATGCATTGGCATCTTGCTTACGCGGGATGCTGATACCTTCGGACGGCAACAGATTAGTCGTTGCAGATTACTCAAGCATTGAGGCTAGAGTTTTAGCGTGGCTATCAGACAGTGAAGACGTTCTTGATGTCTTCCGATCAGGTCGAGACATCTATAAAGCAACGGCGTCTAACATGTACGCAATACCGTACAGCGATATCAATTACGACCAACGGTTTGTTGGCAAGGTAGCGACACTGGCATTGGGCTATCAAGGGGGTGTTAAAGCATTCCAGAAGATGTCCGAAGCCTATGGCGCTGAAGTGACAGAGAGTCAGGCGTTAACAATACGCAACGATTGGCGAGAGGCTAACCCTAAAATTGTAAAGTTGTGGGTCGATGTGGAGCGAGCTGCAAAGAATGCCGTCAGCTACGGTACAGAGTTTGAAGCATCAAAGGGATCATTTAAAGTCGTTAATGGTGATCTTTTATTTAAACTCCCATCAAAGCGCATACTTTCATTTCCAAACGCCAAGATACAGCCAACCGACAGAGGTGTTGAGCTGGTGTATGACGGCATGAACAACCACATCCACAAGTGGGGTCAGATCAAAGCCTACGGCGGATCACTGGTTCAATCAATTACTCAAGCGGTAGCCCGTGATGTTTTAGCCGAGGCTGTTCTCCGGTTAGAAAAAGCTAACTACCCTGTTGTTTTGCACGTTCACGATGAAATTATTGCTGATGTGCCAGACGAGCATGGAAGCTTGGCTGAGTTTGAGGCGTTGATGTGTGAGATGCCCAAATGGGCAGAGGGTCTTCCGGTGACTGCCGAGGGGTATGAATCAAAACGATATAGAAAATGAGAGAGTCGCACATTGAACACAAGGTTACTGAACTTGCAAAAGCAAGGGGGTGGCTGTCGTTTAAATGGGTGTCACCCTCTCAGCGTGGTGTGCCAGATCGGATATATTTTAAAGAGGGAGAGCTTGTGATCATAGAATTTAAAGCGCCAAACAAAAAGCCAACACCCTACCAGCTTGCTATACATCGCCGTCTGAAAAATGCTGGGTTTCATGTGCATGTTGTAGACAGCATAAAAAGCGGATCAGAATTATTATGCTGAACCGAGAAAATCTACATGATTACCAAGTCAAGGCTGTAGACTTTGTTAAGAAAAAGAAGGTTGCAGCACTTTGGATCGACATGGGTCTGGGCAAGACAATATCCACCCTCACCGCCTTATCGGATTTACTGGCAGCCAAAAAGGTTAAAAAGGTGCTAATTGTTGCGCCCCTACGCGTATCAAAACACACTTGGCCTACTGAGATACAGCTCTGGGAACACACAAGCGCGTTAAAACACACGGTTTTAGCGGGTTTAAGCCCTGCAAAGCGCAAAGCCGCAGTTTTTGAAAAGACACCGATTCACATCATTAACAGAGAAAACATACCGTGGCTTGTTGAGCTGTTAGGCCAAAAGTGGCATTACGATATGGTTGTAATCGATGAGTCGAGTAGCTTTAAATCTCACAGCAGTAAACGCTGGAAGTCGTTACGCAAAGTGCTAGGGAAAATAGATCGGATGGTGCAGCTTACCGGGACACCCGCGCCAAATAACTTAATGGAGCTGTGGCCTCAGATTTACCTGCTTGACAAGGGTAAGAGATTACTCAACACAAGAGGCAAGTTTTTAGAGAAGTATTGCCAGTTGATCGGTAACCCGGCGTGGAACCAGTGGGCAGTTAAAAAGGATCGGGTCAATGCCATCTATCGTGCGGTTAAGGACGTTGTACTTCGTATGTCCAGCGAAGACTACCTTGAGATGCCAGATAGATTAGACGTTAACGTGGACGTTGAGCTGCCACCGAAAGCCCGAAAAGCTTATGAAGATATGAAGCGTGATTTCATTATTGCATATGAGGCCGGTGAGATTATGGCTGTAAATGCGGCGGTACAAATCAACAAGCTATTGCAGATAAGCAACGGGTGCATTTATACCGAAGAAGGCTATGAGCTAATGCACGCTAAGAAAGTGGACGCGTTAGTTGAGATCGCTGACACCTCAACGGAGCCATTGCTGGTTGCTTACAACTTTAAGTCAGATTTAGCTGAAATTAAAAAAGCCATTCCAAAGGCGGTTGTTCTCGACAAGAACCCAAAAACGATAGACAAATGGAACAATGGCGAGATAGCTGTGATGCTCTGCCACCCAGCAAGCGCGGGTCATGGACTGAACTTACAGAAAGGTGGCAGCGTGATAGTGTGGTTTGGCTTAACGTGGTCTTTAGAGCTGTATCAACAGTTTAATGCCAGATTACATAGACAAGGGCAAACTAAGCCCGTTCGAGTGATTCACATAATGTCAAAAGACACTGCTGACAGCCGTGTACTGGGCACATTAAAATCTAAAGAGGAGGGGCAAAGCGCATTACTGACATTTGTCAAACAACTAAAAACAACACAAAGTTGACTTGGTTGTATTTTTAAGGCAGTATTGCCCCATGGCTAATAATTTATTGCAATATTCATACATTATATCCCTAACGTGTCCACAGCAGACAGATGAAATGTTGTGGTGGTGCGTAGACTCAGTAGTAGACAAATCTATAAATATTTATAGTTCGTGAGTTACACCACATTAATAGGAGATTGTTTAGTATTTAATATAAATGGATTTTGAACCAACAATATTAAATAAGGTGAATAAAGTGAATAGTTTTAAAGATAGGTTGAACGAAGCATGTAATAAAAGCTCTAGTATTCCAGAGTATGGCAAAGGCAGACAAGTAACAATTGCAAAGATGATGGATGTTTCACAAGAAGCTGTTAGAAAATGGTTGTCTGGTGAAGCAAGACCAAGGGCTAACTCAGTTAAGAAGTTAGCAAAGATATTAGATGTTGAGTACATATGGCTGACGTTAGGCTCAGACCAAGATGCTGTTAGCTCATATCGTGAGGCATCGGAAAGGCAAGACGCGGGTTTGTATGCGTTTGTAAGTTACATTGTAAACGCCGGAGGATCCGTTGCGTTTAACAAAGATAGCTCTGACACAAGTGATTTAATGGTTATACAAAACGGTGTTATGACTAAATACAGTGTTACTTCGGCTAATAGTTATGAGGGTGGTGGTCAACAGTTTGTACTTAAAAGTCAAACACCGGGCGTTCAAACTGTTTGCGCCGTTAAATACGACAGCTTTGATGTGGCTTACGAGTTTGTACATGTGCCTTTTGAGATAGCTGCTGAACACGCTAAATCAGGTAAAGACTATATTATTAACAATTTACAAAACTTAAAATACAAGGAGAAGTAATGGATAGACCATATTATCAAATGCCCGAGCTTGCAGACCTTTTAGGGATGTCAGTGAAAGGATTGCACAATTCGGTGCATAAGGAGAGCTTCCCAATTCCTACCTATAAATTAGGTAAGAAAAGGGTGGCAGACAAGGCTGTTGTGGAAGCGTTTTTTAATCAAAAACGTGACATAGGTTTAGCACAAATAACAACTTGACATGGGGATTACAACAGTATGTTGGATTTAGTCGAAAAAGATAAAAACGTAGAGAACCCAGCTCATTACACTTACGGCGCTATCGAGTGCCTTCGCTACCTTGAAGACTCCCTTGGTGATGGGTATCAATATTTTCTTGAAGGAAATGTTAAAAAATATTTGCATCGCTGGCGTCACAAACATAGAGACAACACCGATCTGCAATTGCAAGATTTAAAGAAAGCAGAGTTTTATTTAAAAGAATTGATTGAGCAAATTGAACATTTAAACGTAAAACAATAAGGGGGTTAACCCCCCCCCTTTTTTTTTATTTACTAACGCTAGTTTTTATCATGTCCAAAATTTTATTTGCATTTGGATGCGTGTACCGCCGCAACATATTAATATCTCTGTGACCGCTAAATACAGCAACAATCATCGAGTCAAGCCCCATGTCGAACAACCGGGATATTGCCTCATGCCTCAAATCGTGAAACCTCAAATCCTCAACGCCGCAACGCTTTGACGC
>WLWI01000561.1_pt1 | contig 33768 bp, 26 predicted proteins | sample 6701501 | NCBI WGS metagenome assembly WLWI01 (sample SAMN12718690, study PRJNA515312) | sponge metagenome | isolation source: marine sponge | host: Mycale hentscheli | place: New Zealand: South Island, Marlborough, Capsize Point | collected 2014-11-01 | reverse complement strand
CTTTTATCCACTGTTTATTTTGAAAGCTATGTTAAAGCTTATTGACAAACCATGCTAATTAGTGGGACAGAATGCAGTAATAATAATAATATACATAATATATAACTATATGTACATTATAATGTATAGTGCATATATAATTATACACCTTTTAGAATAATAAAAAAGTAAAAATATTTGCTCTTATAAGAACGACAACAACAATGCTATACAATACTTTATATAAGAACTTATACATGCCACCAGCATGTAATGATAATAGTAGTCTTAGTAGTTATGTGCTCTCGTAATATTATTATTTCATCAGTAATTATTTATCAATGCATATACAGTTATAACAACATAATATTTTACTGATCTGAATTGTTGTATACATATATAAAGTGGAAGACGTGACAATTCATGTACATCCTTTACAAGGATAAAATTCTAGTTATTTACTCATATTACACAAAAGTGGGAAAGTGAGCTGTAGCTCTCTTTTTTTCTAGTATCTAACACTTGATACATTAAATCTATGAGATTACAGATGCATTTTTTTGTTAAAAAAAATGTTTGTGCAATGATCAAAGATATTAATTATTAAATGCTCAAATAATAATGGATTTCACTGCTTCCTATTGAATGACATGAATAATTTATCAAGGGATATTTCTTCAGTATAGCTCATAAAACATTACATACAGTAATGCATGCTTGCCACATGTATATTTTTATCACCTTAGAATTGGAGTGAAATCACATATTCAGTTAAAATTATTCAGGTTATAACATACCAAAGAGCAAAACGTTTTATAAATATATACCTGTATTTATAATCTTTTTCAGAATATTTCTTAAAGAATAAATTTGTAATGTTAACCTTACCACCTTGTCCAATAAAATTTAGAGAATATGATGAATATATCTTGGAAGCAAAATGGGTGAAAGCAAGATTAAATGAATAATTAGAAAATCAAAATACTGGTACATTAATTATTGAGCTAAAAAAAATAGCAAAATAGAAAAAAAAAAAGAAAATCATCCTCATGCACGTGTAAACTGAAAATTGGAGTATTTTATCTTTATATATCAACTACACATGTACTTGGATTGTATAATCGATTAAATGGTGTCAGGACTTTTTATATTTCTAAGTCAATTGTTTGCTCATGCTTGTAAATTGTGAATTATTATGGTTTAATTTACTTATGCTTCAAATTTTTTTATTTTATTTTGTAAAGTAAAATAACCCATTTTGCTTTTATTCCAATTGCTTCATTCTCTTAATACAACCCATATAGCTCAAACTTAGCTATATAAGCAAATGTTATTAAGGCTTACTGATAGATTGTCACTTTATAGCTTTATACTACTGTTCACATGAAGTTTCAGTATGCACGCGTGTGTGAGCCCTGCTATCAGCATGTAGCAAGACCTGGTGAAGATAGCCAGTAAGTTATGATAGAAAATTGAAACTGTTGTATTCACTTTGAACAAGCCCGGTGAGAGCCACTTAAGTGTGTTTTTATTTTCCAGATCAAGTGACTGACTTGTTGAGGTTGGTAGCGCTATGTATGTACCATTGTATATGAGCTGCAGTTCAATTGGGAGTTTTATGGTGGTGTACAACAATATGTAAAGCTCCAACAGTATATTAACTCTTTGGTACAGATATTAGTATCTGTGCAATGTTAGGTCAAATCTTGTTTACAAGTGTTTCCATGAATAATGAGAATTTACAAAGTTTGCTTTTGGTTGAGTATACATTTAAACTAACCCACACCTAATCAACAATGTTTTTTAAAAGTAAAATAAACTATTTAGCTAATTGTATAGTGCCATTAACAATACTACGTTGCTTATTGTAAAAAACTAGTATTTTTTGAGCTTAAATTACCTGAACTAGCCGAAGTTTTTTCAAAGAATAGTGTTTCTTAATAAATTCATCATTTTAATCACTACACATAATTTTATTTTAACTTTATCTATTACATAGTATTTTCCTGTCTAGCGTAGGCTTAGACTACGACTATAAAGGCTGAGAATTTACGATTTATGTTGGAAATATGGCATTTTAGGCTAGAACTATTTTTTTCTCTCGGTTTGATCAATAGCCTTTTAAGCAGGAACTATTGATTCTGACAGTAACGAGTGATTCTGTTATCTAAGCAGTGAAGGGAGCAATTTAAACAACCATAACAGTTTATAAATAAACCTTGTGTTTTTAAATTACTAGTTATCTGTTCATTTTTACTGGAAGAAATTCTGATCATGAAGTTCATTCATTAGGTAGGCTGACACAATATAATTAGACTAGAGTGCAGTTGTTAATACTTTATGAGGTGTTTATATGGCAATTGCATATAATGCATAATGCAACAGAGTGTATCTGGTGCTGAGATATACCAGACATTATATAAAGCAATAGCAGAAGTCATGTTTCAAGTGTCTGTTTGGACCATTGGGTGCTGCAAACATATCATTTCAAGCAACACAATATTAGAGAGAATGAAGGAGTTATGAATGAGTAAGTTATATTTAACTGCTTAACTCTGCTTATAACCTAGATAACTTGCATATTCCAGAAAGTAAAGACATGACATACTGTCAATTCACTTTTTGTTGCCAGCAAAGTACATATGATCATGATGTGTTGCTTTCTTATGCTGTAACAAAATCAGAACTAAATTTTCATCTACAATTGGGGTGTACACTGGGTATATTGGGTTTAAGTTTCTTGATTTGTCATATATGACAAATCAAGAAACTTAAGACTAAAATACTAAAGTTTCTTCGTCATATTTGATGTTTGGGAAATCTTTATACCATGCAGATATATAGTTTAGTCCGAAATTGTTTTGTGGTAACCTATCAATCTAGAAGCTTGTAGGTGAAGCACCGCAAACAGAAATACTATCTCATGCAGATGTGCTGCTTTTACCTGCACTGGTTTATGCATAGTGGATGAACTTTATGATCAGAAATTCTTCCAGATGGCATTTTGGGCTGGAAATATGTGTTTAGGTTTGAACAATGATTATTCAAGCTGTGACTAGATTCTGACAGTAAATAATGATTCTAGTAGCCATAGTAGTGCAGGGGGTAATTGCTCACAGCGATATCAATTCAGAAACATTTAGCTTTTAAGCTAATTGTAATCCATTCTTCTTTATTAGTTCCAAAAATGCAATAATGAAGTCCAACCACCTATAATGCCATAGTTCCTACCTAAATGCGATAGTTCCTACCTAAATGCGATAGTCCCTGCCTAAAATGCCACAATTCCAGCCTAAAACCCATAGTCTCAGCCTAAAACCCATAAGCCATAGTCCCAGCATAAAAGTCAACATCCCAGCCTAAAAAGCCATAGTCCCCGCCTAAAATGACTAGCTGTAGCCTATAAAGTCATGGTCTAAGCCTAGAAAGCCATACTTCCTGCTTATCTTAGCCTCAAAAGAGTCACCAAGAAGCCCCACCCACAACAGGAAGTAAATTTTGTGGAAGCTAAATTGGTGCTATTAGAAGCATCCACTTAGTTTCAAATGGTTTAGGGCTATGTTTATACATGATTATGAGGGTAGTTTTCATGGTATTTGCAGTAAATGTTGGTTTTAACCATAGTTACACTTTAACAGTCTACTTCCTGTCAATTTGTATGCTCATAGAATAAAAGGGATATGTTGTGGAGTTTCTTTTATAGCAGGAGCCATTTAAGAAAGGATGACCTCCATTCTGTTTTTATCAAATTTACTGATAGTGGCTCATGGAGGTTAGTGATAGCTTCATAGGCATTAATGTTATCTTTTATTGGTGCATAAACATTACGTTTTTAGTCATAGATATCTTAAATAGTTTTGTATTATATTTTATGGATTATATAATAATAATAGTTAAAGTAAATAGTGGTTGTAAATAGCTACATTAGTCTTGAGAGTAGCTTTAGTTTTTCTTAGGAAACTTGTACATCTTGTACATGAAGTTAATATAAGTGTCAATGGCATTAGGAGTAGCTAAATTTTTATATTTTGCATAGTATAATAAATTTTTTTGGTATTATGTATCATATTGTACAATTAGTATTGTATAGACATTAGCAGACTATGGATACAGATATGGATGTGACAAAATCAAAATTATTGTACTGATAGAATAAGGCTTCAAAATTTCCCTTTTCCACAAATGTAATTTCAGTGGTAGCCATATGAAACTACTTTACAAAATAATGAGATGAGAGACATACTAGGTTATACAAATAAAGTTGCTATGATATCTCAAATAGTTAAGTTGAGTCAATTTTTTTTCACACAGAGTGCTTTAATAACCCAGAATAGTAGCTGGTGCAATAATGAAGTCCAACCACTTCAATTTCGAGTATAAAAATGTTTACCATTTTGAACTAGAACTATTAGAAGCTACTGCAATGTTTGCTTTGGTACAAAAGTGGTGGAAGTTCTCCATTGCATAAGTTCTTCATTGTTAGAAACGTTTACTATTTACAAGATTATATAATTCAATTCAATTATTGTATTCTGTGTTGAAATGTTGCGAAGACGCCAAAGAAGTTGTACAAAAAATTAAGGCTCCAAGATTTTCAGCAAAACTTCAGGGACACAAATAACTATTTAATTATTATAACCTTAATTAAAATCCACACCAAAATTTTTTTGTTTTGCTATATTTAGGTTGGTGAGTCATAAAAGGAATATTATAAAATATAACATGAATGTGTGACAAGAACGTTGAGTACAATTAGAAATAAGCTAAGAGAATGTTAAACGTAATAAAATGAATATGTGAAACTCACAGAGGTTACTAGAACTTTAATGTAAAATGTATACTGGTAAACTTAATTACAAATAAGAATAACTTGATACACAAAATATCCATTCTTAATCTAGTGACTGTTTGACTACAAATAGCTTGCATACGGATAATAATCAACAACCCTTAAAAATATATGCTAAATGTCCTTGCAAATCTACCTACACTTAGTCATGATAGCCATTGACTATAGTAAGTGAGAGGGGTTCCAATTAAACTTCACACTACTAGTGTTGTAGTACATTTACTGGGTGAGAATAATGTGAATCTGTAATTTCTTTTCTTCGATTTTTCTTGTATTTCCATCTGTAAGAAGTCAAACTAAGGTTGGTACTAATGTTATAAGGGGATAGATATGATTATACCTAGTAACGAATTTAGAGCTATTATAAAGTTCAGTGTTAAGCTGCTGGATAGCTATAAATAACCTTACATCGTGATCATGATCAGTACAAATGTTACAGCTCTGGTGTCTTTGATAATCTAGTATAGTTATCATGTTGAAAATGATTAATAGCTTAACTCACATATGACACCTATCTACTTAAATTCTTGAGTGTCATTTTTACATTTTACACATCATCAAATTTAAAAGGGACTAGGACTGCATAGAAAAACTCCAACTTATGTTTACAATGATGAAAACAATTAATACCAAATGTATTTTGTCTGTTTAAATTGAGAATTGTAACACTGACAATTCATCATTTATTCCATATTGGAATCTTGTGAACATTTATTGTAAACAGGAAGCAAACCCTAATGATTGCATTATTTAACTTTATTTTACATAATTTTACTAGCTGTCTGTTCTTTAATCATGTTTATTCTAGTGGTGTTAATAGTCTTCTTACAGTTTAACTAATAGTGTTATTCCTGCACAATTTAGTATGTTTTAGTTATAACTTTGTTACTGTAGGTTCATTTATTCTACAAAAAGTAGTTCTCCAAACTAAAAATAAAAAAAAATATACAAAAAAATACGCTGACATTGCTAAAGTCATAAAGAGAAATAAATTGATGTGTTTTCTAGTATTTATTGTTTTATTAATTTGTAGGGTTATTCTTTAGAATTGGATCAAGAACTCTCAGTGATGGAGATTCTATTAATATTACTGATATAGGAGGTCAACCTCCTGAACGACGTGAAGATCCTGGAAATACATTAATATGTGACACTAGTAATGTCAATGTGAGGTGTTGTAGAAATGCAGACACTGGAATTGGAGCTATTGGGAACTGGTATCCTCCTACAGGACCTCCTGTTGTTACATTAAAAAATTTAGGACGGACTACAGACACATTATACAGAGTAGTGTATGCTCAACAAGTTCGTCTGGCAAGCATTGGAGCTCCAAGTAGTCCACTGGGAACATACACATGTTCTGTACCAAATAATGGAATTCTTATCAATGCAACAGTTAATATCATCAATATATTATCTGGTAAATTGAGTAGCTAGATTTTTTTTGTTTAGTTTAGTTTGGTTCTATTTTGCCATTTGTTGATGCAAATTTCACTCTAGCAAACTGTCTGAGTCACAATGAAACATTCTTGAATGTCATCAATACTGCAATGTACTAGCTAGTTCATTCATGTAAGATGTACTATAAAGTAAAGTGGAATATTTGAAAATTTTATTAAAACAATAAAAGAGATGTCTTTTTTTTTTTTTTTTTTTTTTTATGCAAAATTTTACAATAGTGTGTAACTCAAAAATATTAACTAAAAAATAAAATTTAACTGATGTTTACTCTGTTAACGTTTGTAGTTAGTTCTATCACAATATTTCCTATCAACCCAGAAGTTGTAGCTGGAGAGTCTCTTACATTAACATGTAATGCTACTATAACTGGTAGAGGAACTCCATCATATACTTGGACTGGTCAAGTACCTCGTGGTCAACAGCAAGGTCAGGCTGCTCAAGGAAGTACAGACACATTCACAGATATGTTGATAATAGAGAGAGTGAGTCAACACAATCTATCTGTACAATGTATGGCTTCAATTAGCAGTTCTACTCTAATGACTTCAGTCACTTTATCAGTATCAGGTAAATTTACTGTCAATATACAAATATTATTTCATAGTATTAAATGTTACACAGTTCCCCAAACATCAGCCAACATTACAGAGAGTAGAGTTCCAACAGTGTCACTCAATTACACTCTCACTTGTAATGTGAATATTCCGTCAACATTAATGATAGTATCATATTCATGGATGGAGGGAAATACTCTATTGACAGGACAGAATACTAGTCAGTTAGACTTGAGTCCACTACTATTAACTCAGAATACAACACTATATATTTGCCACTATTCAGCTACATCTGCATATCTTGTGAATCCTGTTATGGGAATGAGTCTCCCACATGAAATTCTAATAATTGGTAAGTATAACAGAATGGTGTGGATGATGTATAGATTGTCTGAGAATATCAGAAAAATATTTGTGAAGCTATTTGTTATAGTGTATAAACAGCCAGATTCAATTAGCAAGGGTATATACAGAAGGGGTAAGGGTGTTAAGCTAAACTTCCCACTTGGAAAGTCTAACTCACAGCTTGTACATATTTCTGTCTATAGTTAATGCTTACTTTAATTCATAGACTGAGTCCTGACAAGTAGAAGGGTATCATTTAAATGTAGTGACCTTCACTTAGTGAAAACTAGCGAATACTTTCAAAATTCTAAAATGGGATGTTGTGTTTAAGTTTGAAACGAAACAGAAGAATCAGTATTTCCTGTGCACACACATTTTTGAAATGCAATTATAGAACACGAAGATTAAACAGAGCTTTTTTTTACTTCATGTTTGTTAATGGTCATTGTTCATTTTGTATATTTTTTGTTTGACTGGCTAAAGTGCCAGATAGTTTGCTTTGGCATAAATCTACATGGTCTGAGACAATTACAGTGATTAAAGCCTCCTATATTAGATACCTTATCAAAATGAATGATGACAATATTGAGTGAAATACTGAGATTTGACTGAAAGTGTCAATAAAGCACGTAATATAGTTTGGCAATATAATGGCCACATGAGCCTGTTTCGTATGTTGGATGTCCATTTTAAATAGGAGAAGAGTCTTTAGAAACTTCATATATGTGCATAATTTCTTTCTCAGGCTTCTTTTACTCATTAGATATATTCTCTCTCTTTCACAGACTTTTTTAAAAACAATACAGGATTAAAAATATTTGGTCGCCACCAGAATTTGAACCCAGGACCTCTTGCTTAACTTAATGCACATGAACTCAGCTACGACAACCAGCCAGCAAACAAACACTCCAATTCTGTATTTATACTGTTAAGGGGTACTGCTATACAGTCTCACTCTCCACAGACCAATGAAAAATTCTCTTTTTTCAAAGATTCTGTTTATTCCTTAAATATTTTACTCCACTAATTTATCACTTCATAGTTTCTTTCTCAGCCTTCTTTTACTCATTCGATGTATCCTCTCTTTTTCACAGGCTATCTTTAAAAACAATACAGGATTAAATATATTTGTTTGCCACTGGTAAACCGAATACAGAACTGCTTGCTTAAAATTCATGTAAGTGCTTGTAGATGGGTTACAATGCAGTTTATCCAAACCAACGTTTGATTTGAGTCAACATCCCTTCTTTCTGCTCAAAACTTACATAAATTACCACCCTTTTTCCATTTCCTAACTGGCACTACTCACTGACAAACAGAACATTTATGATTAGCTAATTCAAATATCGTCAGTTGTGAGCTGATCTTGCACTTTTAAGATTTTATGTAACTATGTTTGGGTCGTGAGAGGCTTGTGTAATTTGATGGTAAAACATCCTTGGCTATAAAAAGTATCTCTGGCTGAGAGCAGCCACGTCTTAGTGAAAGTTTACTTCATTTTTAAAAGTTTGTTTAGTTCGGCTTTTAAAATATCAACAATACCAAAAATGACAATAATATAATAATAGAAAGACTGCAAGTGATTATTGTTATGGCACTCCAACTGGTCAGTTTGCTCACAATTTTCATGCTAAGTTTTAAAAAGGCCAGTCAAATCTTCACCTCAGAACAAATTATCCAGAAAAATGTGTAGAGAAAAAGTAGAATTTCTTATACAAACACTGCGCTGTGTTTGCTTTAGCCAATAAATGCAGAAACAATTGCATCAATTCTTTGTGTCTGATCTTCTTACCTTAGCTCTTCTTTATTATGTGAACAATCAGCAACTTCAAACATAAGAAATACATTTAACAATATTAAAAACCGTCATTAATATTCATGATTCTTGAGGACAACACCAACATTAACTAGAAATTTTATACTGAAACTTCACTAGTTGTGAAAATGTCAGAGTGGGTGAAACTTAAATTAAAATAAGGAACCACTTCCCATAAATTCTAGATTTTTCCTTGTAACCAACTCTCAAATAGAAAAAAAATCACTAAGTAAACATTGAAAAACAATGATAAGGTATACACATAATTTTCATGAATTAAAATATGCAATCTATTCTTTACAGTTACAGTCACCTCTATCACTTTATCTCCACCCAACCCTAGTGGAGTAGCTGGTGTAGATAATGTTACTCTCACATGTACTGGAACTCTATCAGGACCTGCTATAGCTAGAGTTGAATGGACAGGACAAATGATGTATACTCCTCCAGTAGCTACTCCATCTAATATGGTCAGGGATTCATTAGTACTAACTCGAGTTAGAGAATCATATGCTGGAACGTATACATGTACTGTAACAATTGGAGCATCTAGTATGAGTAGATCTGTATCATTAACAGTTACAGGTGAGTTTTGTCATTTTAATATGTGATATTTATTTCATGCTGCTATGCATATTTAGCTCCAACTATATCTATCTCTATAATGGAGAACCAGTCACCTGTTGCTCTTCGTGATTACACCCTCACTTGTGCAGCCACACTTTCTTTTTCTTTGGAAGTGAATTCACAATCATATCACTGGAGAAGAAATGGACAAGTTGTACTAAATCAGAATAATAGAGAATTGAACTTGAGTCCTCTGCAACTAACTGAAAGTGATGCTCAATATACTTGTCAGTACACAGCCTCTTCAGTGTATTATGTCAACAATGTGGATGTTACCAGTCCTTCACATACAATAGCACTTACATGTAAGTAATAATTGTAGTATTAGTAGTAGTACAAGTTTGTTGCTTCAGCCAACATGTATCAATGTCAACTAACAATAGATTGCACTTTATGATAGCATGTAAATGATAAAATTAGTGAAAATATATGTAATTTCTATCCAACTTGAAATGAACCTTAACATACCTATATTTAATGTCTTTAGTTGATTTATTAAGCAGTCCTCCTACAGACATACAAGGAATAGTTCAACAAACTTCAGTGATGCTCACATGGACACAGCCAGATATTGATGCAGTGCAAAATTACACCATAAGTTACACTAGAACTGCAGGATGTTCTGATGCTCCAAGTGGAAGCCAAACAATCTCAGGATCCATGAGGATGTATACTCTATCTGGTTTACAAGAAAACATAACATATAACATCACTATAACAGCAATGAACACTAGAAATAGATTGTCAGCTACTGAATCCTTCACTACTCTCACAGCTTGTAATTTGAGCTAAATAGTACTTATTACATGAGTCCGTGTGTAGTGTAGTGATATATTTCATGAGCAGGCTAGTATATTTTCATGAGCCAGAGATGAGTGAAAATAAACCAAGAGGTGAAATATCTAGCCATATCACACTGACAAGTGTAATAAGTGGTTTATTCCAAGCTAGATATTTTCATTGAAGTAGTTTTTTTTTCTAGGGTTTGTCATTCTGGGTGTGAAGCGTGATGTAAAATTTTCTCCACACCCCCAGCTGATATTTTTAGCTGCTGCTCTAACTGGTTGGGTAGGTTTCAGTAGAGGAAGGTAGCTATAAAAATCCAGAAAACTAGTAAGCCAGGCTAGTTGCTATAACTTAGAGGGTAATGAGCTTGCACAAATCAGTCTTGAGATAACACCTTTTGATAATGTGACTCAAGAAATATCTGGTGTGGAATACTATGTAATATAATATGTATACATATATAATAATATACACATATTTTCCCCAAAATATATACAAATTGTGGAAGTATGCATTTTATAAATAAAATAAAAAATCTGCACCTGTATAACAAATATATTTATATACTTTAATTTTTCTGAACTAAAATTGTTTCTGTAATGAATTTGTCTTTGTAGCTCCAAGTGGCACAGTTCAAGAAATATTATTGGAAGACAACAACCTCACTAGTATTACTATTTCATGGCAGCCAGTGGTTTGTCTACAACAAAATTCTCCAATTACCGACTACAAAATTAGTTACACTGAAACTTCCATTACTACAGGACCAATAACAACTACTGACACATCATTTGTAGCTACTTCATTATTCCCTGGCACTTCCTACACATTTGGAATAGCAGCTGTTAACAAAGATGGTGATGGGCCATACGAACAATTCATAGCATCAACAACTCATCCATCTACAGGTATGATAATAATGCAATCATTTGGTTTGGCAACCATTTACTTTTTGCCTTAGTTGATGTATTACTAAAAGGTCATTATTTTTCCTAACAACAGTAGTATAATGATAGAGAAGTTAGCTAGCTAATATAAAAGTTATCAAGTTGTGATCCTTCATAAAAACTAGATTGAAACTTTCTCACTTAAAAAAAGGGGTCTAATGAGAAGCAAAGGCAAATGTGAAAACATCCTCAGTTGTCGTTGAGGAAGTAAACCTACGACCCCTAGCTTTAGCTACCCGTGCATTTTGCATTTATAATATTGAGTAGTACTGCTAGCTGCAGTTCCATACTCTACAGACCACCAATTATGTGCCGCCAAACAACATTTTTATTGTTGACCAAAAACACCTACTCATCCGGAGCACTGGTGGCCAAAGCCTGGGGTCGTGAGTTCAATTCCCCGGTAACAACTGTTATTATTTCACATTTTTCCTTAGCTTCTCTTTAGGCCCCATTAGGTGAGAAATTTGTATAAGTTCAGCATTAAGCTGCTGGATAGCTATAAATAAGTTTACATAATGATTCAGACTGTCCAAGTGTTACAGCTCTTGTCTCATTGATATCGAACTAATACAATTATAGTGTTGAGAATGATTAATAGCTAAACTCACATATGGCACCTAACCTAGTATCTACTTTAATTTTTCAATTGCGCTGTGTTTGATATGTCCAATAAATGCAAAAATAATTTGGAGAAATCAATTCTTTGTGTCTGATCTTCTTACCTTAGCTCTTCTTTATTATGTGGACAATCAACAACTTCAAACATAAGAAATATATTTAATTAATAGTAAAAAACATCATTAATCTATTGATGATTGTTTAAAACAACACCTAACATTAACTAGAAATTTTATATCGTAACTTCATTAGACATGAAATTGTCTGAGTGGGTTTGGCTTAAATTAAAACAAGGAATTCGTTTTTTGACCCAGTAACCCAGTCTCGACATTAAATACATATCACTAATAAATAATGACAATCAATCATAAGGTATACAAATAATAATAAAAAATTAAAGTGTATATTCAATCTATTTCATACAGTTACAGTCACCTCTGTCACTATAACTCCACCCAACCCTAGTGGAGTAGTTGGTGTAGATAATGTTACTCTCACATGTACTGGAACTCTATCAGTACCTGATATAGCTAGGTTTCAATGGACAGGACAAGTGATGCGTACTCCACCACTGGCTACAGCTCCATCTACTACAGTCCGGGATTCATTAGTACTAACTCGAGTTAGACAATCCTATGCTGGAACTTACACATGTACTGTAACTATTGGAGCATCTAGTATGAGTAGATCTGTATCATTAGAAGTTATAGGTGAGTTAGTCATTTTAATATGTGAGATTTATTGTATGCTGCTCTACATGTTTAGCTCTAGATATACCTATCTCTATAATGGAGAGCCAGCCACCTGTTGCTCTTCGTGACTACACCCTCACCTGTGTAGCCACACCTCCTTCTTCTTTAGAAGTGACTTCACCAACATATCAGTGGAGAAGAAATGGACAAGTTGTTCATGATCAGAATAATAGTGAATTGAACTTGAGTCCTCTGCCACTGAGTGAAGATGAGGCAAAATATATTTGTCAGTACACAGCCTCTTCAGTATATGTCAACAATGTGGATGTTACCAGTCCCACACATACAATAGCACTTATGTGTAAGTAATAATAGTAGTAATACTAGTATTAGTATTAGTACACATTTCTTGCATATGTCAACATTATCATTGTCAATTAATTATAGACTGTACTTTCGGATTGAGTATAATCTGTAATTAAGTACAACTGGAAATGCACCTACATACAATATTTTGTGTCTTTAGTAGGTAGTCCTACAAACATACAAGGAACAGTTCAACAAACCTCAGTGATGCTCAAACAACAAATTCAATATATTACACGCTGACATTGCTAAAGTTAAATGTGGAAATGTTATCTGGTATTTATTGTTTTACTAATTTGCAGCCTTATTATTTAGAATTGGAACAAGAACACTTGGTGACGGAGATTCTGTAAATATTACTGATATAGGAGGTCAACTTGACGATCGTGAAGATCCTGGAAATACATTAATATGTGACACTACTTCTGTCAATATGGAGTGTTGTAGAAGAGCAGACACTGGAAAGGGAGCTATTGGAAACTGGTATTTCCCCAATGGATCTGCTGTTCTTACATTAGCCAATTTAGGACAGACTACAGACACATTATACAGATTAGTTGCTGCTCAACAAGTTCGCCTGGCAAGTAGAGGAACTCCAGTTGGACCACTGGGAATTTATACATGTTCAGTCCCAAATAGTAATGGAATTCTTATCAATGCCACTATTAATATCATCAATATATTATTATCTGGTAAATAGTGTAGCTAGATTATTTTTGTTTTGTTTTGTTTTGTTTTATATTTTGATGATGCAAACTTCACCATAACAAAATTTCTGCTGAAATTAATTCAAAGAGCTGAATTGCTTATAATCTGTTCCCATGCTCTATAATACTGTCATGGTCATCATGTCCGGCAAAGTGACTCTAGCAAATTAAATAATCAAATATTTTATTATATCAGATCACTTCCATCATTTTACCAGTTCTTTGCAGTTAGTAGAAATGACACTTTATTTGTTGCATAACAAACTTCTGAGTGACAATGCAACATTCTTGAGTGTCATTAAAAACTACAATTTACTAGTTGGTTTATTCATGTTAGATGAACTATAGAGTAGTGTAGAATATTTGAAAATTTTATTGAAACAATTAAAGAGATGTCTTTATGTGACATCGTACAATAGTGTGTAACTCATAATATAAAAAAAACACATTCAATTAAACTGATTTTACTTCATTAATGTTTGTAGTAAGATCTGTCTCAATATTTCCTATGAAACCAGAAGTTGTAGCTGGAGAGTCTCTTACATTAACATGTACTGCTACTACAACTGGTAGAGGAACTCCATCATTTACTTGGGCTGGTCAAGTATCTCGTGGTCCACTGCAAGGTCAGGCTGTTCAAGGTAGTACAAATACATTCACAGATATGTTGAGAATAGAGAGAGTGAGCCAACACAATCCATCTGTACAATGTATGGCTTCAATTAGCAGTTCTACTCTAATGACTTCAGTCACTTTTTCAGTTTCAGGTAATTCTATAATCAATGTATAAATACTATTTCATAGATTTCAATGTTACACAGTTCCCGAAACATCAGCCAGCATTACAGAGAGTAGAGTGCCAACAGTTTCATCCAATTACATACTCACTTGTAATGTGAATATTCCATCAACATTAATGATAGTAGTATCATATTCATGGATGGAGGGTAATACTCTATTGACAGGACAGAATACTCATCAGTTAGACTTGAGTCCACTACAATTAACTCAGAATACAACACAATATACCTGTCACTATACTGCTACATCTACATATCTTTTGAATTCTGTAATGGGAACAAGTCCCCCACATGAAGTACTAATTATTGGTAAGTATTACAAAACAGTTAAATAATGTATAATTGACTAAGAATGTCACAATACTAATTGTGAAGCTATTTGTTATGAAGTAGTGTAACTCACAGATTGTACATATTTTTGTTAGTGTCTCTCTATGGTTAATGTTTACTCTCATTTTCAGATTGAGTCCGGGACAAGTATAAGGGTATTGCTTCAAATCTAGTGATAAAAACTAGCAGATATTTTCAACATTCTGAAAATAGCTGTTGTGTTGAAATTTTAAACTAATCAGTAGTCTCCTCTCCATTTGCTGAAATCTGCATTTTCTGTGCATATATTTTTGAAATTTAATATATGGAGTACTAAGCATAAGCAGAGATAATGTTCTTTAATTCATATCTATTTATGCTCATTATTTTTTTTGTATGTTTATTGTTTATTAGTTTGACTGGCTAGTTTTCAGATAGTTTGCTCTGGCATGCAACTGCATGGTCTGATTCAAATACAGTAATTAAAGCCTCCTGTATTAGATTACATATCAGAATAAATGACAATTAGAAGTGAAATACTAATGGTGCATATCATATTTATATCCAAACCAAATGTTGATTCTAAGTCATTGAAATATAATAATGACTTAAGATGAAACCTCCTCTTTCAGCTCAAAACATACATAACTTATTATGTTTACTCATTTTCTGAACTGGCACAACTTGCTGACAAACAACAATTTTAGAAGGTTGAATATTCTTTTAGTGCAAAAGACGAGGATTAGCTAATTCAAATATCGTCAGTTGTGAGCTGATCTTGCGCTTCTAAGATTTTAATTAAGTACTGTTGGTTTTAAGAGATTTGTGTAGTTTTACAGTAGAAATATTTTTGGCTGTTGGAAGTATTGCTGGCTGAGAGCAGCCACGTCTTAGTGAACATTTACTTCATTTTTAAAGGTTAGTACGGTCAGTATTTTCACTGACATACTTTCATGTTCACTCTTAACTATGTAACTGCTTTAAAATAATATCAACAATACCAAAAATAACAATAATAGCAATAAAAAAACTCAAGTGATTATTGTTTAAGGCAGTCCAACTGATCAGTTTGCAAACAATTAGTTTTAGAAAGGCCAGTCAAATCTTCACCTCAGAACAATTTATCCAGAAAAATGTACAGAGAAAAAGTAGAATTATGTATACAATAACTTGCGCTGTGTTTGATATATCCAATAAATGCAAAAATAATTTGGAGAAATCAATTCATTGTGTCTGAACTTCTTAACTTAGCTCTTCTTTATTATGTGGACAATCAACAACTTCAGACATAAGGAATATACTTAACAATAGTAAAAAACAACATTAATCTATTTATGATTGTTTAAAACAGCACCTAACATTAACTAGAAATTTTATATTGTAACTGCATTAAACATGAAAATATCTGAGTGGGTGTGGCTTAAATTAAAGCAAGGAATTCGTTTTTTGACCCAGTAACCCAGTCTCAACATTAAATACATATCACTAAATAAATAATGACAATCAATCATAAGGTATACAAATAATAATAAAATATTGAAGTGTATATTTCAATCTATTTTGTACAGTTACAGTCACCTCTGTCTCTATAACTCCACCCAATCCTAGTGGAGTAGCTGGTGTAAATGATGTTACTCTCACATGTACTGGACCTCTATCAGGACCTGCTATAGCTAGAGTTCAATGGACAGGACAAATGATGCGTACTCCACCACTGGCTACAGCTCCATCTACTACAGTCAGGGATTCATTAGTACTAACTCGAGTTAGACAATCCTATGCTGGAACTTATACATGTACTGTAACTATTGGAGCATCCAGTATGAGTAGATCTGTACCATTAGCAGTTACAGGTGAGTTTGTCATTTTAATATGTGATATTTATTTCATGCTGCTGTACATATTTAGCACCAGATATACCTATTTCTATAATGGAGAGCCAGTCACCTGTTGCTCTTCGTGACTACATACTCACCTGTGTAGCCACACCTCCTCCTACTTTGGAAGTGACTTCACCATCATATCAGTGGAGAAGAAATGGACAAGTTGTACCTAACCAGAGTAATAGAGAATTGAACTTGAGTCCTCTGCCACTGAGTGAAGATGGTGCACAATATACTTGTCAGTACACAGCCTCTTCAGTATATGTCAACAATGTGGATGTTACCAGTCCCACACATACAATATCACTTATGTGTAAGTATTATGAGTAGTAACACTAGTATAAGTATTAGTACACTTTTCTTGCATATGTCAGCATTATCATTGTCAATTAATTATAGACTACACTTTATGATTGAATATAATCTGTAATTAAGCGCAACTGGAAATGCACCTACATACAATATTTTATGTCTTTAGTAAGCAGTCCTACAAACATACAAGGAATAGTTCAACAAACTTCAGTGATGCTCAAACAAAAACTTAAATATATTACACGCTGACATTGCTAAAGTTAAATGAGGAAATGTTATCTGGTATTTATTGTTTTATTAATTTGCAGACTTATTCTTTAGAATTGGAACAAGAACACTTGGTAATGGAGATTCTGTAAACATTACTGATATAGGAGGTCAACCTCCTGATCGTAATGATGCTGGAAATACATTAATATGTAACACTAGTAAAGGCAATATGGCATGTTGCAGAAATTCAGAGACTGGAATGGGAGCTATTGGGAACTGGTATCCTCCTACGGGACCTCTTGTTACTACTTTAAACAATTTAGGACTGGCTACAGACACATTTTACAGAGTAGTGTATAATCAACAAGTTCGTCTGGCAAGTGCAGGAGCTCCCACTGGACCACTGGGAACATATACATGTTCTGTACCAAATAATAATGGAATTCTTATCAATGCCACTATTAATATCATCAATATATTATCTGGTAAATAGTGTAGCTAGATTATTTCTGTAGTGTTTTGTTTTGTTTTATATTTTGATGATGCAAACTTCACTCCAGCAAATATGCTGTTGAAATTAATGTAATGAGCTGAATTGTTTATAATCCATTCCCATGCTTTAAACTACTGTCATGTTCATATAATCATGTCCGGCAAAGAGACTCTCTAGAAATTAAATTATCAAATTTTCTATAATATGAGATCACTTTCAATATTTTATCAGTTCTTTGCAGTTGGTAGAAATGATAGTTGTACTTGCATAACATAAACTATCAGTGTCACAATGCCACATTCTTGAATGTTACTAAAGACTGCAATTTAATAGTTCATTTATTAATTTAAAATGAACGATAAAGTAATGTAGAAAATTTGAAGATTTTATTGAAACAGTTAAAGAGATGTCTTTATGCAACATTTTACAATAGTGTGTAGCTTAAAATTTCAAATAACAATCAAATTGAACTGATTTTTACTTCGTTGTAGTCAGTTCTGTCACAATATCTCCTATCAACCCAGAAGTTGTAGCTGGAGAGTCTCTTACATTAACATGTACTGCTACTATAACTGGTAGAGGAACTCCATCATTTACTTGGACTGGTCAAGTATCTCGTGGTCCACTGCAAGGTCAGGCTGTTCAAGGAAGTACAAACACATTCACAGATATATTGAGAATAGAGAGAGTGAGCCAACTCAATCCATCTGTACAATGTATGGCTTCAATTAGCAGTTCTACTCTAATTACTTCAGTCACTTTATTAGTGTCAGGTAATTTTATTATCAATGTGTAATATTCATGCATTGATATTATTCCTTTAATACATAAATGCTCAGATCCCCAAACATCAGCCAGCATTACAGAGAGTAGAGTGCCAAAAGTTTCATTCAATTACATACTCACTTGTAATGTGAATATTCCATCAACATTAATGATAATATCATATTCATGGATGGAGGGAAATACTCTATTGACAGGACAGAATACGTATCAGTTAGACTTGAGTCCACTACAATTAACTCAGAATACATCACAATATACCTGTAACTATACTGCTACATCTACAAATCTTTTGAATTCTGTAATGGGAACAAGTCCCCCACATGAAATATTCATAATTGGTAAGTATAACATAACAGCATAGATAATGTATAATTAACAGAGAATATCACAAAGCTAATTGTGAAAAATGGGTGTTTGGATAACTCAGTTTTGGTGTTAAGTAGGAGGCGCTGCCTGGACACCCCAGTTTAAAGTTTTATATTGTTTCCATGGAGATATTTGAAATGGGGAAACTAAAGGATATAAGCTATTATTATGTAAGCTCACTTGGTAAAGTATACATGTGCTGTGAAGTTATAAGGGCTCAAAGTGGGGTGTCCAGGCAGCAACTCCTGGCAAACACCTTACGAGGTGTTATTTAAGCACCCCGTTTTAGTAGTGTACAGTAGTGTATAAACATAACCAGCACCAAATAGGAAGGACATAGGCACAAGGAGTTCGAGGGTGTTAAAGTGAACTTCCCACTTGTAGGGTCTAACTCTTAGCGTATTTATCAGTAATTCTCTCTCTGTAATGGTTAATACTTACCCTAATTTGCATAATGAGTCCTGAACCAGTAGAGAAGGGTATCATTTCAAATGTGATAAAAACTAGCAGATGTCTTCAAAATTCTAAATTGGGCTGTTATGTTCAAGTTGATACAAATTCAGTAGTCTCCTCTCTATTAGGAGAAATTAGCATTTTCTGTGCAAGGCAATGTATAGAATATGAAGCATGAGCAGAGCTAATACTTATTTTACTTCATGTTTGTTTATGATGATTGTTTATTTGTATGATTTTTAATTTGAGTGGCTAGTTTGCCAGATAGTTTGATCTGGCATACATCCACATGATCTGATTCAATTAAGTGTTAAAGTTGCCTGTATTAGATAACTTATATAATACATGGCAATTTGAAATATTGAGATTTGACAGACTGAAGCTGTCGAAAATAAGTCAGGTAATAGAGTTTGGATCTATATTTTGTAAGTAGCACCCACAAATTGAATAGGAGAAAAGTCATTATAAACCTGGTATAAGTGCTTGTAGAATGGGAATGTCTCATTTATTTCCAAACTAACATTTGATTCTAAGTCATTAAGATGTAATAATGACTTAATATTAAGCCATTGTTCAGCTCAAAGCTTACATAAATTACCAACTTTACTCAAGTTCCTAACAGACACAGCTTTGTGAAAGTTTATTTCAATTGTTTAAGGTTGTTAGTATAGTTGGTATTTGCACTTGGCATACTTTTATGCTCACCCATAGCTATCTAATTGATTTTATAATATCAACAGGACTAAAATAACAGAAATAGTAATGAAAAGACTACCAGTGACCAAAGTTAAGGCAGTCCAAGTGATCAATTTGCTCATAATTTTCATTCTAAGTTAAAGAAAAGAAAGTTAAATCTTTACATCAGAACAATTTATCCAGAAAAATGTCCACAATTGAAAAGTAGATTATTTAATATAACAACTACACTGTCTTTGTTATATCCAATATAAGCAGAAGTGATTAGGAGTGCATCAATTATTTGAATCTGATCTTCTTACCTTGGGTCTTCTTTATTATATGAACAATCAGCAACTTTAAATATAAAATAAAACACTTTACAATAGTAAAAAATATCATTTCTTTCTCCATAATTCTTTAAGACAACAGCAAACATGAAACTAGAAATATTACTTACATTAGGATGAAAATGTTTTATTGGGTGTTGCTTAAATTAAAACAAGAAGCCCCTTTCCATAATTTCTTAGATTTCCACTGCAACCTGATCTCAAAATTAAATACATCTCACTAAACAAATAGTGACAGTCAATAATAAGGTATACACCTAATCTTCTTAAATTAAAGTATTTATTTGTACAGTTAACATCACCTCTGTCTCTATAACTTCACCCAGCCCTAGAGGAGTAGCTGGTGAAGATAATGTTACTCTCACATGTACTGGAACTCTATCAGGACCTGCTATAGCTAGAGTTCAATGGACAGGACAAATGATGCGTACTCCACCACTGGCTACAGAACCATCTACTACAGTCAGAGATTCATTAGTACTAACTCGAGTTAGACAATCATATGCAGGAACCTACACATGTACTGTAACTATTGGAGCATCTAGTATGAGTAGATCTGTATCATTAGCAGTTATAGGTGAGTTTGTCATTTTAATATGTGAGATTAATTCATGCTGATATACATATTTAGCTCCAGATATACCTATCTCTATAATGGAGAGCCAGTCACCTGTTGCTCTTCGTGACTACATCCTCACCTGTGTAGCCACACCTCCTTCTTCTTTGGAAGTTACTTCACCATCATATAAGTGGAGAAGAAGTGGACAAGTTGTACCTAACCAGAGTAATAGAGAATTGAACTTGAGTCCTCTGCCACTGAGTGAAGATGGTGCACAATATACTTGTCAGTACACAGCCTCTTCAGTATATGTCAACAATGTGGATGTTACCAGTCCCACACATACAATAGTACTTACATGTAAGATAAGAGTAGTAGTAATAGTAGTAGTAGTAGTACAAGTTTCTCGCTTCAGTCAGTATCTATCATTGACTACACTTTATAATAGAATATAATTTGTAATTAGAGTGCAAATATATGTAATTTCCATAAAGTTGTAGAAAATTGTGTACAATTGAAAAAGTAGAACTTCTTATACAATAACTGCACTGTGTTTGTTATATCCAATACCTTTTCTCTTCTTTATTATGTACACAATGACCAACTTCGAACATAAAATAAAACACATAACAATAGCTTACACCATCTTTTCTTTCTTCTGATTTTTTTAAACAGCAGTAAACATGAAACTAGAAATATTACATTGTATCTTCATTAGGTATGAAAAGGTCTGAGTGGGTGTGACTGAAATTAGTAATAAAAGGACTACAAGTGACTATTGTAAGGACACTCCAACTAGTCAGTTTGCTCATAATTTTCATACTGAGTTTTAGATTGGGAAGTTAAATCTTTATTTCAGAACAGTTTATCCCAAAAATTGTGCACACACAATTAAAAAGTAGAATTTCTTACACAATACGTGCATTGTTTTTGTTATATACAATAAATGCAGGAACGTTTTGAAGAGCATCAATTATTTGTGTCTGATCTTCTTACCTTAGCTCTTCTTTATTATGTGGACGATCAGCAACTTCAAACATAAAATAAAACACTTGAATATTAAAATTCATCATTACTTCCTTCATGATTCTTTAAAACAACACCAAACATGAAACTGGAAAAATTACATTGTAACTTAATTAGGCATGAAAATGTCTGAGTGAGTATGGCTTATAATAAGGAATTCATTTCCATAATTTCCACTCTCAAAATTAAATACATATCACTAAATAAATAATGACAATCAATCATAAGGTATACAAATAATAATAAAAAATTAAAGTATATTATACTTCAATTTATTTGGTACAGTTACAGTCACCTCTGTCACTATAACTCCACCCAACCCTAGTGGAGTAGCTGGTGTAGATAATGTTACTCTCACATGTACTGGAACTCTATCAGGACCCGCTATAGCTAGAGTTCAATGGACAGGACAAATGATGCGTACTCCACCACTGGCTACAGCTCCATCTACTACAGTCAGGGATTCATTAGTACTAACTCCAGTTAGACAATCCTATGCTGGAACTTATACATGTACTGTAACTATTGGAGCATCCAGTATGAGTAGATCTGTATCATTAGCAGTTACAGGTGAGTTCGTTATTTTAATATGTGAGATTTAGTTCATGCTGCTCTACATATTTAGCTCCAGATATACCTATCTCTATAATGGAGAACCAGTCACCAGTTGCTCTTCGTGACTACATACTCACCTGTGTAGCCACACCTCCTTCTTCTTTGGAAGTGACTTCACCATCATATCAGTGGAGAAGAAATGGACAAGTTGTACCAAATCAGAATACTAGACAATTAAACTTGAGTCCTTTGCCACTGAGTGAAGATGGTACACAATATATTTGCCAGTACACAGCCTCTTCAGTATATGTCAACAATGTGGATGTTACCAGTTCCACACATAAAATAAATATTACGTGTAAGTATTACAAGTAGTAATACTAGAAGTAGTATTAGTACATTTTTTTGCTTATGTCAGTATTATCATTGTCAATTAATTATTAGACTGCACTTTATGATAGAATTTAATTTGTAAATGAAGTGCAATTAGCTATATTTTATTTCTATCCTAATTGAAATACACCTCAACATACCTATATTTTATGGTTGGTTTAATCATAAAGCAGTCCTCCTACAAATACTCTGTATCTACAAATAGCTACAAACTAAAATTTATATTTTTTTGCAGATTCAGATGCAAATTTTTCATCTGGTGTCCCAACTAACATTATAAGTATTGTAATAGTCATAGTCATCATCATCATTGCTGTAATATCAGCAACAATTATTATTATAGTAGTCAAGAGGTAACAATTACTACATTGGCAAGATATAATGATAGTTATTAAGTTTTTATTTTAGAAATACCCTGAAAAGAAAATACAAATGTTCTAAAAATGACATGATTTTGCACTCTATGGGAAGTGGCAAAATGTCGCCTGTGCCAAAATCACCATCACACGATAAAAACAACATTCCTGAAGAGCCACAAAGCACCTGCAAGGATACTGGTGATCAAACATATGTGAATACTGCAATGTTAGGTAATTATTTAAGTTAAAATTTAGTAGAGGAAATATTACAAATATGTTTACACTGTTACAGTGAAGGACAATGGGAAGTCTGTGCCATTTGAGGAGTTTGGGCATCATGTGCGTCAAATGCATGCAGATCGTGATAAACTATTTGAACTGGAGTACACAGTAAGAAACATAAAAATAGCCATATATAAAAATAATAACTATTTGTTGTAATACCTTTTTATTGGGATGGTTATCTTGTTCTGCTATATTCAGTGGTGCTTCATTTATTCATTGAGAGAATAACAGCTTGTGATGTGATGAAAATTTACGCCTAGTGTTAATATTTACTAATTTTAAGCAAATAATACTAATAGTACTCTGACTGTTGATAAAATTTCCAGACAAAGGCATATTATAAGTACAAAATTAGCTGGCCTTATATTAATCAACTACGAACTCATTAAAATTTACCTTTGTTAAATTAAATTTTGCTGCCAGGCTTTTTACTGGTTTAAAATAATTATTGTTGATAATTATTGTTATGGAAGATGTGAACAGTTTCCCATGTAATAATTATACTACGATACCCACTGAGAATAAGGTTTTTAGTAATTGTAAGTAGCCATTCAAATTTTCTTATAAGCATAATTTACAAACCCTAATACCGAGCAATTAAATGCAATGCAGCTGCTTTATGATCACACAACTCGGTTGTGGTTGTCTACTCAATTCAAGAATTTAAATTGAAGAACTTAATAATGTGCATAAAATATCAAACTTACACATGTGAGTCTATAACTTAACTACTTCTTTCATTGAAATCCATTGTTGTATATAAAGTAAATCTTAGTCGTTGTGCATACTACTTTGCACCTTGTTCATTTAAATATAGAGTTTATGGTTACAATTCAATGTCATTCTCCACACATGAAATCTGTGGCCCTGTTAAATTTGTTTTGATCTCCTTCCGGGTGGTCCGGGTATTAAAATCCCGATATGCCTTGTGACCTCAGCTCCTTCTATTCAAACTTAGAAACTATAGCTTTTCAAAAAAGAAAATCCAGAATAGCTCACTATGTGTTCATTAAGAATAACTCCTAACACTGCCGTGTGTGTGTCAAAATACTTGTTCATTGAAATGATACCTAATGATAGTATCTAGCAATACTCCAACTATTAATTGTTGTGCAGTTAAATTTATATATGGCTTTTCCTTATGTTTTTTTAAACCTTTCCTTGATGGTGCTTATGACATATTTCTTAATTATGCAACTTCTAAAAGTAAATTCCTTCTTTAGGTAATGTTTTAGGTTAAATGTGTTATTAATAATAACTTGTCAAAAACCACAATCACTCATATAGCTATTTACTGTTATTCAGCTGAGATTTGAAAAATAGTTTCATATTATTTCACTCAACTTATTATATCTGATGATCTGAATGAAATAGTTATTTAGTAAATTTGTTAATTATTACTATTTTGCTATAATTTATAGTCAATAGAAAAGTCAGCTGAAGTGGATCACAAAATTGCACTGATTCCAGATAATCGAGCAAGGAACAGGTTTGGAAACATATATCCATGTAAGTATAATTATTACAAACTCTTTTCATTTTTTTCTCAAAACTTGATGTTTGTTTAAAAACTTATCAAATGGATATTAAAAAAAACATTTAATGGTCGTGCATGTAAAACCATTGTGTTATATGTGTATAGATGACTTTAACCGTGTGGTGCTGAGTGCTCTACCTGATGTGGATAACTCAGACTACATTAATGCCAGCTATGTTGATGTAAGTACCGTGTATTATAGTCATAAGAATAATTAATCTAATATGTTGTAATAAAAATTTTATTATTTCACTGTTCCCAGCATGTAAAGTGTTAACTTGAATTTAATTTCGGATAATTTTGTTCGCAACTTGCATGACCGCGACTGTTGTTATCTCTTATAAGGCAACTACTAGGTATACATAAATTGCTAAGCATTGTCATATACCCTTGTGTGGCCTCCAATTTAACACAGTACAAGTACTTATCTACTTGCACTAGGCATACTTTGTTAAGTTTGTCACTTCATAATTTCTTTCTCAGCCTTATTTTACTCATTAGTTTTATTTTCTCTCTTTCACAGGCTTTAAAAAAATATAATATGGAAACAAAAAAAACATTGGGTTGCCATACCACTTACTTGACGCATTAGCACTCTGCCATGAGCTACAACAACTAGCCAGCACCTAAACACTCCTATTCTGTATTTATACTGTGTAGAGGTACGACTATGCTATAGTCTCACTCTCAGCAGACTAATAAATTTTTTAAAAGATTATTTTTATCTGTGGAATTAGAAAAAAAATTGGTTGCCATCGGAAATCAGACCCAGGAATGCTTGCTAATGCACAAGTGCTCGGACACTGAGTTACTTCAACCAATCAGAAACCAAACACTTCAAAAGAAAACTTGTATTGGTCTATTGAGAGAGAGACTAGAGGTATTAACTGCAAAAATACAGAATTGAAGTGTTCAGTTGCTGTCTGGTTGTTGTAGCTCAGTGGCAGAGCGCTTGTGCATTAAGCAAGTTTGTTTGGCGTTAAATTCCCAGTGACAGCCAGATATGAAGATAGAGAGATTGTATCTAATTCAGAGGTGTATGACTTCTATTACTTGTAATTAAAAAATAAACTACAAGTAATTTAATTTAATTTATTTTGACAATACATATTTGATTGATGACTGCATGCGGTGATGACTTTAAAAAAATGTAAGATTGACTAATCAGAATTAGTAACTAATGAGTAATTAGTAACACTTAAACATAAAGTTGTATTGAATTGTAAAGTGGACTTATTGTTGAATAGGGTTATTGCCAGGAGAAGGCCTATATTGCTGCACAAGGTATTATTTATTCTTGTATTTATTTATCTCTTTAATATTTAAAATGAACATAGATGTCTATTATTGTTTTGTACATTTATAACTTACTATGCATAGTTCATAGTGACGTCTCCCTTTTTCATTTGACAAAATAAATTATCATAGCCTGGTTTTGTATTGTAACCGTATATTGCTACAGTGGTATTATAAAGAGTAAATGGAATCAGAATCTTTAAGGATTCAGTCATTTTCAACTGACATAATTACCACAATAGCAGTCTTCTCTGTATTAACAGCCAAAAACATATTTAATTTAAGCTTAAACTGAATTAGGAGGTGCTTGTATTAAAGGGCTAGTCAACATAGAGTCAATAGGGATCATGAGTCAAGCATTAAGGAAGCTCTACTCATACATATGACACCAGAAGTTAATCAGTAGCATAGGAAGGTGGGGGGGCTCTGGGTGCTGGAGCCCCACCCCCCATAATTTGGGGGTACAATCGTGCTGTTTAGTGTATGTTCATACATCAGTATGAATTTTTATACCCTCCTGACCCGACCCCTAAGAGGAAGAATTCAGCAAGAAGTCAAAATGTCCAGCTAAAGTTTAATTAAGGCACATGAAGTATTAAAGATGTTTTAAAATTAAATTATTTTTTCAAAATAGACTATAGCTATTGATATCTTTAACTTTTATGTAACTGTAGGTTTTCAGGTAAATATTGTTCACTTGATGTTTTGTGCTTTTGGAGCACATTGCTTTACATTGTATATGGTTTCCATGATAGGCCCAATGGAAAATTCAGTCGATGATTTCTGGCGTATGATTTGGGAACAGAAGTCTCCTACTATTGTCATGCTCACTAAAGTATTTGAAGGCAAAGTATGTTCCACAAATATTTGACTACTGGTTGGTGTATCTCAACATATAATAAAAATATAAAAATTGTCATTGATATAAAAAAAACTCAATATTAGTTATACATTTGCCTAATAAGTAAACTTTACAATTATGATATAGTAATAATATAGTAATAAGTCAGAAGCCTGGCAATTCTACTATTTGTGATAAAAATGTGTTCGGAAGATAATTATCAGTTTGAAATAGTCCAATAAATGTTACATTGGTAATTAGCTATGGTATGTGTTCATAGTTCAGGCACTTAACTGTACAGACTGGCCAATATTGTATGCGTAGATTTAAGTGGCCATTTTTCTCAATTATATGAAGTGCCAATTATATTTATAGAAAAAATGTGAGGCATACTGGCCACAGAGTACATCTGAGCCATTTGTGCCATGTTCAGAGAGTTCATTTGTGATTGAGTTGAAGTCTTCACTGCCATTTCCAGAGTTTGTAGTCAAGAAGATGACTATTACTAAGGTATACATTGTTTCTATTTCATTGAAATGTTATACTATATTATACATAAGTAAAAATGTGAATTAAAACAGAAAATGCATACTAATTTGAAAATAAATAATAAAAAATCAGATCAATAATTTTTTTTTAAATTTGTAATACATGTCACACAAGGCATTTTTTCATCAGTGGATTATCTAAGTGTCCATTATGCTGTGAGGAAATAAAAACATGAAAATACAAAATATTCATTGGTTACTTTCTTATTTCTATTACTTTTATATTTGCCTTAATTCTCATTTAGTAATTCATGTGTTTCCAGAAAATATTCTTAGGATTTATATGTATTTTATTATTCAGACTGATAGTCCAGAATCTCCCCTTCACAATGTCACCTTGTTCCACTTCCTTGGCTGGCCTGACCATGGAGTTCCAGCCAATGCTATCTCTATGATTAGTTTTATTAATCGTGTGCGCAAGTCTCACCCTTATAGCAACACTGACATCATGGTGGTCCACTGTAGTGCTGGTGTAGGCAGGACTGGAACATTTATCACTCTGGACTACATGCTTGAGAGAATCAAGACTGTGAAGTCTATCAATATTCACGAGTTTGTCACTGGACTAAGAAAGCAGAGAGTACTGATGGTGCAGACTCTGGTAAGTACAAGAAGCACATTTGTGTAATTGTTTCATGCTTGCATGAAATATCCTTGAATGAAGCAATGGATAATCAGGAAAACTTGAACATTGCACATTTTTCTAGTGCACAATTTGTTTAGTTATAATTATGATACATTGGTACAAAATTGCAAAAAATGACTGCTTACAATTCCAACAGGAAGTGCAAGAAGTAAAATAAAAAATAAATTAACTTTGCAGGCCAAAGTTAAAGCAGTAGCTATTTTCATCAGAACAATTAAGTGGATTTCTAGGTGACCAGCTACATTCACTTTATGTGTCACAAAAATAAAGGGCTTACGTCTTTATGTCCATGACTTGAAGTATACCAGCAATGGCCTATTGCCAAGGATTGTGAATTCTAGTTAACAAGCTCAGCTATAGCTATAAAAACAATTCCTTTACTACCTTTTCTCTTCTTGGAAGAAGTTAGCTTAATTCTTTTAGCCATAGTTACCCTCCAGTATCCATCATAGCTCTCTGTGAGAACTAAAATGTTGGCGAGAGGATTCCTGATTACTAATAAATAGTGAACACATTGTAATGCTGATTGCAATTTAGATAAATTGTGCTGAATGGATTGTTTATACCACTTCGTAGCTTATTCCACTTCCTAGAAGCTCTTTGTTAGTTGCAACAATGTCAAAGTAAAGTGACTTCTGTAAATTCATATGTCAATAAGAAGGGATTCTTCAAAATCAAGTTATAATTTTGAAAAGGCAGTGGCCTCCCCTGCCTCAATGATGGTTACAGCCCTGACTTTTAATTGTAACTCCTTATAGTTATAAATGCATAATATGAGAATCTCCAATTCTATAAATGAGTTGTGCAGTTTATGTGTGGCATTGTAAATACTCAATATTAAAATAGGTTCAGTATGTGTTTATCCACAATGCTATGGATGAGCTGTTGACTTGTGGAGACACTGAAATAGCAGCTGCTAATATCAGGATTGTTATTGGAAGACTGAGTAGACCAGCAAAGGAAGGATCTGAGATGACAGGATTTCAAAAGCAGTATGAGGTACGTAGCCTGTTTCATTTGATTTGTAAATTGAAACACATTGCATATGTGTTTGCTTACTAATAGATTCTGAAGCAGGTGACTGGAGAGCTTTGTAGTATGGACTTCAGTCATTCAGTAAACGAATCTAATTGCAGCAAGAATCGCTATGAAGACAAGATTCCATGTAAGTAGAGAAAGAATAACTTATATTGCATATGACGAATGTCTTCCAAGTGAGTACTTCTACAACATAATTGCAAGCTATCAGCTGTTAACTGAAGGTGAAAAATTGATACATATTAGTATAGCATGCAGAAAAATTACACAATTTTGCAAGAAGAAAGTATCCTATGCGATATCTTAGTCAAATTAATGAGTACATGAAAGTAGTTTCATTAATAAACAACCCTTTTTGTTTTATTAGTGAAACAAATAGCAATTGGAATAATTTATTGCTTTTGTGTGTGAGATACAAAAATAATATGACAAATGTAGTCCTTGGCTAGGCACAGGGGAAGAGGACCATCCAACCTAACCACGGCAGGGGAGCACAGTAGTGAAGCTAAACCAATTATGGAACTATTATAGAGATACCCAGTATTAGAGGAAGAAAGATTTTTTTTGCAGAAGAGATTTTACAGATAATCAGAGTTTCATATGGCCACTAATAAAATTGCACACACAATTGAAGTCATGAATTACAATAGGTAGTGCTCATAATGTTTGACGATCGTGATAACAGTATGTGTCCCATAAATCTGTGGAAGTATAAAGCTTATGGTATGGTAATTGCTTGTTTTGATTGAGCTTACTGATGTCTGCCAGTTAGTACTGCCATTTTTCAGAATCTACGAGAATCTGAAAAGCATTGTTAAAGTCTATATTCCATATTTATTTTGTTTTTATTAAATTATAAATTTCTAATTAAACGTGTTAAAATTTCATAATAATGTTATGTATAATTATGAATGTTTTATTTCTACAGTCAACCATACTCGAACAATTTTGCGACATACTGGTGGTCATGGTTCTGATTACATAAACGCCAGCTTTGTAGAGGTATAGTAGTGCTAGCAATGACAGCTTTTGACTAAAATACATCCAATTTTATTGTTGCAAGTAATTAAAAGTTGAAATTTTGGAATATTTTTAAAATGTACATAATATCAATACATTCTATCATTCATTTATTCTGATGTCATATCCACTGGCAATCTATTCAGTTTACTTAGTTCAAAGTATCCTATTATACATTCATTCAATTAGTTTATAATTATTTAGATCACATTCCCATGCAAGGCTTCGCACAGGTATATGTTTTATCCATATTACCTTTAGTTTGTATTCTGCCTGAGTTGAGCGAGTTCTATTACAATGAGCGACTGGGTGTACATTTACCCACTAACTAGCACAGGTTGGAAGTAGCTAGCTCATTAAGAAAAATATATCTAGAAGGCAGCCTATACTTATCAATAGAGCCTCTGAGTAGTCACACTACAGTGCAGTTATTATTATTCACTGATGATGATGTCTGCATAAAATGTCAAAATGTATGCAAGATTTACTAGTGATATAATAAAAGAAATAATTACTTTATCTATGTGAGATCAATTAATGCTGATAATTTTGAATTCTTGCATTGATAGTATAAACTATATTGAATATTATATTATCAAAATCACTCTTTTTTTTATCATAAATACTATTTCAAATAGTCATCATGATAAGTGAGCTTTTCTGAATGAAGTAGATAATGTTTTTATTTCCAATTACATCTTTGTTTTTAGTTACTGTAATTCTTACTTGCATCATTAATAATGGTGATTAGAATGAAATGTTAATTAAATTTTGCATCATTATTTCTATAATAGTTATTGTAATAATAATAATTGATATGGTGGTTAGAATAAAATATATTCATTAATTCTTGCATCATCATTGTTACTATAATTGAATTCTATACTGTATTGCATGTGTTTTGTTTGGCTGGTGAAATGTTAGGGTTATCGTCAGAAAGGAGCATACATAGCTACTCAAGGACCGCTTCCCCATACTGTCAAAGACTTTTGGAGGATGATCTTGGAGCAACATTGCAGATGTATTGTTATGCTTTGTAAAACAGACGAAAATGGACAGGTAGAGCAAATTGCATATGTCTGTATTGGAAACTATGAATACCTTTTACTCATTAGCATCTGCAAGCAAAATATACCCTACCATCCAGCTATAATTATAACTAATAATTGCCCACCAAATGTTGTCATCAGTTTATGTTATCATTTTAATATGTATAGATTGTTGTATATTATTTATTTGTGTACACTTGTGTGTCAGTAATGACAATCGGAGTGGTAGTTTATTCATGATTAATTCATTAGCTGAGCAGAGGTAGTAAAGTTTCTTCATATCTGAATGGATTATCATGTTCACCTATAATTTGGGGTTTGAACTAGTGACTCTTACTTTTGCACTAACTGATTTAACTTATTTATGCCATCTATACATTCAAACAATATTGGTCTACTGCACAAAATATCTGCAATTAAATGTAAAATACAATCTCTTTTGCTGTCTATATAGGTGGTTTGTCATCGCTACTGGCCTGAAGTCAAAGGCAGCTCTGAAGAATATGGTAAAGTAATTGTTACGATGTCAGACGAGAAAGTTTTCGATGACTTTGTTTTGAGAAAATTGGAGATTAAAGAAAATCAAGGACGCCAATCGGTTACACCCACTGGATTCAGCATAACTCAGTTCCAGTTCCTGAAGTGGCAGGAGAATGCTGTACCTAACACTACTTCTGCCATATTGGAGATTGCCAACCTGGTACAGAAGGTGCAAATGAGTACTGGAAACAAACCTATTGTGGTCATGTGCAAGTGAGTGATCAGTACCAAGTTCATACAACTCTTCATGTAATTGATGTAACATGTAGTGATGGAGTGGGAAGGAGTGGCGCATTCATAACTTTACACGCTCAGTTGGAGAGGATGAAGTCTGAGGCAGTTGTTGATATCTTCCAGTTCATAAAGTCTGTTCGCTTCCAGAGAGCTGGTCTAGTGGTTAATGAGGTAAGTTAGTAAGTGCAGAATAATTGTAGCTCCATAAGTTTTAGTACAACTAGTGATAACTATTGTAGAGCTACACACTATAGTTTTTCTTGTTGTCATTTATCATGTTATAGTTATTTGTTGAGTTGTGCTTAAAACATAAACATGTTTAGGTACATTTATGTATTTTACTTTTCCTATGACATACAATGTATAATGATATTTGTATATTAATGTTGCTTGTGAAACTTACTTGTATTATTTACAGCATCATCAAAAATGTTTCGAGTTGTTTAGGGCATTTATTAGTAATTATTTTGTCTTTTGTTTTGTTTTTAATTAGGAGCAGTACGAGTTTTGCCATCTAGTATTGGCCGACTTCTTGGATGGATTTGATACTTATGCCAACTTCAAAGAAATTATATAATAGCTTAAACTGACTATTGACATTTACTTTTGTCACAAGCTTATATGCTACTTTGTAAAAAAACAACAGGAAATATAGCTGGTAACTAAACATTGCTATTAGAAGTGTAGTAAACTTTCAATATACATTATATTAACATTTAAGTGTGTAGTCTGAATTTTACTGGTTTTGATGATCTCGTGTATTTTGTATGTATTGTTGCATATACATTTTTAATGAACTTACTGTATTATTTTCCGAATCAATATAAATGAATGATTTTGACTTCTAACACTGAAGCTACTGAAAATAAGGTCGAGTTTTTTAATTACGCATACACTGTAAAGGGATTACAGTACCATAGTAACAACTCGCTGCAACTGTTTGAATTGAAGGAAAACAACAACAACAAAACAATACACGCTATTTAAACGTTTTCTTTGTGATATTCTTTAGTTAAATAGTGGCTGTAAAGCTAAAAATGAATATTGTTACTATGTTTTAGCTTAGTTCATGCAAACACTATAATAGCAGTTATGACCTTTTATTTCAGCAAACAAATACAAAATCCCTCTCCAACCTGATTTGTTAACTTTTGTAGTAGTATCAAACATCTGCCATTCAGATAATGTCAATCACCAGTAACTCTTGAACAATCTCTCAGCTATGATAAAAAAATAAACCAATGTTATTATTTGTAATTTTAGCCAACAAATATGGAATTACTACTTACCTCAACTTCCTGAGTATGGATAACTTCTGTACTACAAATACAAAAGACAATCAATTTTAGCACACAAATACAAAATTACTTTCTTACCCATTTTCTTGAGCAGTGGTAACTTTTGTAGTACCAAATTTGAGCCAATCTGACTATTTGAATTTACCAGTCACTGTTG